>Ga0208459_1000159_pt1 | contig 93251 bp, 89 predicted proteins | sample AD_UKC087_MetaG_FD_184433 | JGI IMG/M metagenome (GOLD analysis project Ga0208459, IMG submission 184433) | Active sludge microbial communities of municipal wastewater-treating anaerobic digesters from USA - AD_UKC087_MetaG (SPAdes) (version 2) | ecosystem: Engineered > Bioreactor > Anaerobic >... | reverse complement strand
TTTATAACGGCGCGGCAAACTATCAATATCAAAAATTTGCCTGTCTATAAGGTTATTGTAACACGGCAATCCGTTTTTAATATGATGTAGTAATTCTGTCGGTGTCCAGTCTAATATCTCTAAAAGTTCGTAACCATAAAACCATTTTTTTGTTTTCGCCACTTGCTTTTCCCTCTCACAAGCCCCCTTAGTTTAGCTGGGAAAACAAACAGGGGTTCGTTTGCTTGTCGGCCCGTCGGCCTATTCCCAGCTTCTATAACTCTATTTCGGAAAGTTCACAACTTGCCCAGCTTGCTGCGGTTGTAACGCCTGACTTAATGCTTTTGCGGCGTCCCTAAACTTATTTTCTGAAATGTGACTATATCGCTGCGTCATAACGTTTGTTTTGTGGCCCAGCAATTTTTGAACGGTGTATAAGTCTTGCCCTTGTTCAACAAGCCAACTGGCATAACTGTGGCGGCACGAATGAAATACAATGTGCAAGCGCGGATCATCAATGCCTTTATTAAATTTCAGCGCCTCAACAGCCTTTGCAAACGTCAACGAAATTTGCTTTAATTTTCCTTTGCGTCCTTTGAATATGAAATTAGAAAGTTTGCTTTTCTTCGGTCTGTTCTCTTGTCTGGTTTTCATCATGGCTATTGCCTGTTCTGTCATGAAGGCATAACGTGAACCGGCCTTTGCATCCCTTATTGTTAAAATGCCTTGTTTAGTGTCCACGTCTTGATACGTCAACGCAGCAATTTCGCCAAACCTTAGGCCACAATGCAGACTTAATAATGTTATGTCGTGAACGTCCAGCGAATGAATTTTCAGATAATTCAAAAGGGCTTCGGCTTCTTCCTTTGTCAAGAATCGCATACGGCCATTATCGGGTTTGGGAAATTTGACATCATTCGTCGGGTTTTCGCCCGTGAAGACTTTTAGCCTTTTGGCCGTATTGAAAACTTGCCGGACAACAGACAAGGCATATTCGATTGAACGGTCTGACAGTTCACCGGTTTTCATATCACGTTTTAATTTTTCCAAGTGAAATGGCGTGACGTCCTTCATGGGTAAGTCACTTATTGCGGGTTTGATCCACTTATTGAAAAGCCCTTCTTCGCGTTCAACAGTTTTTTCTTTTTTGTCGGCTTTTGCTTGTGGTATGTAAGTATCTTCGAAAAACTTACCAAATGTTATGGCTTCTTTTTCCGCCTGTTGTTTTTCCTGTTCAAGCTGGTCGATCCGTGCTTGTTCGATGTTCCGTTGTTCTTTTGGCGATTTCGGGCCAGCGCCGGTTTTGACGTTGCCCTTATACTGCCGCAGCAACTTCAAGCAATAGTCTTCAAAGCCAAGGTTCGGTTCAGTCTTGCGGATCGCTTCGGGTATGCCGTCACTTACCCAGCCGACACCGTAGGTGTGCAGCTTCCCGTCAACGCGGAAACGGATCGAATAATAACGATCATATCTTTTGCCGTGCTTCCGGGTGTCGTGTTCAAAATATCGCAAACCTTTATGCGCCGTGCCGTACCATTTCTTTTCCATATAAGCCCCCTAATGTTTTGAAATTGCCACTATATTGCCACTATTTCCGGTGAAAAGACTTGTTTCTGTGTGACGCTTTATGTAGGTAATATATAGATAAGTGTTTGGATTGTCAAGGGCTTTAAGTAGGTTGATGATAATACTTGAAAGTTAGTAAAACGGACTCTGACTCCGTTTATTAAGGTTCGAATCCTTATTCCCCAGCCACTTGATTTTAAAGGAGATTTCCCACTGTGGAAGTCTTTTTTTGTTTTCTCGGCTAAAGAATAGCTAAAGAAAAATTTAACAATCTTAGGAAAGCCAACAATAAAGCCAGCTACAGTAAGATAGCTGGCTAAATAAAATCTAAAACTTAATCGTTGACAAAAAGACAAGTAGTATTAAATTACAAACTACGGAGGGGTGCGATGTTTGGTAATCGCAAGATGTCTGAAAAACATCTAATCAGCTCCGCTGATTCGGGGGTTCGATTCCCCCTCCCTATATATTAAATAGTTCTTGCTTTGACTTCATCTAAAATTTTAAAAGCATTTTTCTTGTCATAAAATGTTCCTATAATTTTATAATCATCAAATCTGTTGCCAATAATATCTTCTATTTTGTTAATGTAAATAAACTGAAACATATTTGGAAAAGGTCGAATAGGTTGTCTGTTTATATAATCTTTATATTGTTCATAGTTTCCAGCCAGAATAGCCAACTTAAATACTTTTCTCATATTTGCTAAGGTTAATTAATTTAATTGATATACTTTTATTTTAGGGTATATAAAAAAACTCGTCAAGAGATGTAGCTGTGGATAACTTTAAGGGGGAAATTTAAATGGAAGCATTAATTTCTGGATTGGGAGTAGCTGCTATTACAGGAATTACTATTTTGGCATATAAACATCCTCACGCTTATAAAAAATTGCAAATTGTATCAACTGTTGGCAAGGCTGGTATTGGGCTCTTTATAATAATGCTCGTTTGGCAACAAGCGGTATCAAAGACTTTTATTAAGTTAATGCCATTGATAAAAGAAGCTAGCCTAAATGAAGCGCAAAAGATAGTTGATACAATAACACCGTCACCATACTCATATCTTATTTTTGGTTTTGGATTTATAGTAGCAATATCTTATTTTGGTTTTCTTTTGTTCCTTCCCGAGTTGTTGAAAAAAGAAACTAAAGAATAAAAAGACTTTATTAGAAGTAGAAAAATTTGAATGGAAAATTTAGGAAAGTAATCTTTCTCGCTAAAATCTGGCTAAAGAAAATTGTTAAAAGTATGGTTTTTTGTTCTTAAATCTTCCTAAGTATTCCTAATGGGAAAAAAAACTAAACCATATATTTATAATCATTTTGTGGACTTTCACAAAATAGCCTTTTAATACTCTGACTCCGTTTATTAAGGTTCGAATCCTTATTCCCCAGCCATAAAATCAAGTACTTAGACAATTCTTAAAATTTCTTGTTTCTCCACTTTTCTCCACATTTTTTGATCAAAAACTCTTTTCCCAACAGCCATTCCGATTATTAATGTTCTCCGGTTCACAATCATTGTGTCCATCATCCATCCGTTCATGCATTATTCAACAATTTGGGGGTGGGGGAAATATTGAATTTTATCCGGAGAGAAACGTTTATGATAATAAAAAAAGCCGGAGGCTGATGAAAAGCCTCCGGCTTCATTGATGTCCATTACGACAATTTCGATTAGAACATGTATCTCAGGCCCAACAATACGTTATGGGTGGAGAATTCAGGATCGGTATTTCCGAATCCGAAATCATCAACCGTATCCATGTAGCGGTATTTCAAATCGACCGCAAGATCTTTATTGATTGCATAGGCAACACCGGCGCCAACCTGATAGGCAACCGCCGTGTCGTCCACGTGCGCGATCCTGTTCACATCGCCGTCAACCTTGGCCACACCGATACCGGCGCTGAGGAAGGGGGTGAAACCGCTCTTGGTGAAGAAATCGTAATAACCGTTGATCAGGAATGAATAAGCTTTGATGTCGCCAGATGTTCTGCGGCACGATGATTCGCACTCATCGACATTATTCTTCTGATAACCGACTTCGCCTTCAACTCTGTATTTGCCCATTTTGTAACCGGCAGCAGCACCAAGCGCATAGCCCGTATCGGTGTCGATAATAGGATTGACATCGCTATCGGTCAGGAAAGCTACGCCGCCCATCACGCTGACATAAGGAACGTTTACTGCCTTCTTAACTTTGGCCGGTTTCTGTTTGGCCGGTGTAGCATCACTGCCGAGAGAAAGACCGGGAATCATCATCAACATCATAAAACCTACTAAAATTGCAAAAATCTTTTTCATAATCATCTCCTTATTAAATTTGATTTTTTGACTTAACCGTGTTTCCTCATTAAGGAAACCTTAACAAAACAACCTCTTCATTGCTGTAATAAATAAGAAATTTGGCCCTATATGTCAAGGAAATTCTAGATTTAAAATTCAAACCCGGAAAACTCATTTTTTTACAAAGACGTAGGCAGCTTCAATTATTGACGAATGTCTCGAATTTTGAAAATAAACTGTTGAAAATTTAAAAACAAAAATGATTTTGAAAAATATCCGCAAAAACAATGAGTTGTTTTTCAAAATGCCGTATTGAACATTTTTATTTTTGCCGCCGCTGCGTGTTTTGACTCAACGGGAAATAGAGCAACAATACCAGCGCGGACAGGGCCACGCCTACGCCAAAAAGTCCTGTGTAACCGATACGTTCTGCAATATATCCCGAAAACAAACTTCCCGGAGACTTGCCGAAAACCTCCACGGCGGCCAGCACCGTATAATGTGTGGCGCCGATCCTCTTATCCACATGAGACATCATATACGCAAAAAGCGCGGTGGTGATCATACCGCCGAAAAAATGCTCAGCCACGGTCACGCCCGCCACCTGTCCCGTGGTAGGCGCCACAGTGGAAAGCCAGAGTTCGCCGATCAGAGGGATCAATCTCAATGTCGCAGCGATAAAAAGAGCGCGCACGATCGGAAGACGGGCCGCCAGCCAGCCGCCGGCGACCGATCCGATCAGCGAAGCAATCATTCCCCACGTGCCAACCCACAAACCGATCTGCTGCGCCGTAAAGCCATTGTCCACCAGAAAGGGTTTGAACATCGGATCGATCATCGCCTCCCCGATTTTGTACGTAGCGATAAAAAGCAGGAAGAAGCCGGCTCCGGGCGATCGCAGAGCCTTCAGAAGAGTGCGGATAAATTCGGACAATTTCAGCGGTGCCTGAACGGCAGCGCTTTCGTGAGATTCGATTTCCTTGTAGCGCAGAACAAGAAACAAAGGCAGGGTTGCCAGAATCGCCATCGTTAAAAAAAGCCCTTCCCAGCCGGCGCGCGCGCTTAACCATACCAGAATGCCGCCACCCAAAACCATGCCCGCTTTGTAGCCGGCAACCTGCGCGGCATTGCCGGGACCCAGTTCATTTGCTCCAAGACTGTCAACGGCTAATCCATCCACGGCGATGTCCTGCGTCGCGGCGCAAAGATTCATCAGGAAAATGCACACCAGCAGTGACGCCGTGGAACCGGACGCGGCAACGGGAATAGTCGCAAGAATAGTCAGGACCATCATGGTCTGCAGAGGAATAATCCAGGAACGGCGTTTACCTATCCGCATTGACCAGTAACGGTCTATCAGAGGCGCCCAGAGGGGTTTGAAAAGCCAGGGCAAGGCAAGCGCTCCGGCAAATCCGATCGCGGCAAGCGAAACACCTCTCTCCCGAAGAAGAACCGGGAGCGCAGTCGCCTGAAAACCAAAAGGAAGTCCCTGAGAAAGATAGAGCATGAACAGAAGTGCCGTCTTGCTGCTTGTTTTCATGTACGCTCTCTAAATGGATAAATTGCCACGGAATTGCCGTTCAATCCGGCAAAGGAATTTTTTCGTTCGGTATTTATTTAGCGCCGGCAATCTTGGCCCAGGAATCTCTCAGCGGCACAACGCGATTGAAAACCGGTTTGGCGGCCGTCGAATCTTTTTCATCGGCGCAAAAATATCCGAGTCTTTCAAACTGAAACCGGCTGCCCGGCGCCGCGTCTTTGAGGCTGTGTTCGACATAGCAACCGGTCAATATTTCCAGTGAATTCGGATTCAGATGCTTTACGAAATCTTCTTCGCCGCCCGGATTTTCGATGCTGAATAACCGGTCGTAAAGGCGCACCTCGGCAGGGACACCATGACCGGCCGATACCCAGTGAATAACGCCGGGTACTTTCCGTCCGTCCGCCGGCGGACCGTTGAGCGTTTCCGGATCGTACGTGCAGTGCAGTTCCACAACCTTGCCCGTTTTTTCATCGCGAACCATGCTTGCAAATTGAATGACGTAGGCATTTCTCAAACGGACTTCGCGCCCCGGTCCGAGACGATGATATTTCTTCGGCGGATCTTCCATGAAGTCGTCCTGTTCAATGTAAAGCACCCGGGAAAAGGGAACCTTTCTCATCCCCATTTCCGGCTTTTGCGGATGGTTGGCGCATTCCAACTGTTCGACCTGACCGTCCGGATAGTTGTCAATAACAACGCGCAGCGGTTTTAAAACACACATGGCTCTGGGCGCATCTTCGTTGAGCTCTTCGCGAACGCAATGTTCCAGCAAAGCCACGTCAATCAGGTTGTCGTTTTTCGCCACACCGATCTGGGCGCAGAAGTTCCGGATGGCCTCGGGCGTATAGCCGCGGCGGCGCATTCCCGAAACCGTGGGCATTCGCGGATCATTCCAGCCGTGGACATATTTTTTCTCTACCAGTTCGATGAGACGCCGCTTGCTGAGAACTGTGTAGCTTAAGTTCAGGCGAGCGAACTCGATCTGACGCGGACGCGGAGCGGGAACAAGTCTCTCTACAATCCAGTCGTACAGCGGACGATTGTTTTCAAATTCCAGTGTGCAGATGGAATAAACGATGCCTTCCAGTGCATCGGAAAGGCAATGCGCAAAATCGTACATCGGATAAATGACCCACGTGCTTCCTGTCCGGTAATGGGGCTCCCGTTTGATACGGTAAATGATCGGATCGCGCATGACAATATTCGGCGAAGCCATGTCAATCCGGGCGCGCAATACATGAGCGCCGTCCGGGAATTCTCCCGCCCGCATGCGGCTGAACAAATCAAGATTTTCTTCCACAGAGCGGTTACGGTAAGGACTTTCTTTGCCCGGTTCGGTGAAGGTTCCGCGATGCTCCCTGATTTCGTCCGGACTCAGAGAACAAACGTAGGCGTCGCCGGATTTGATGAGATTAACGGCAAACTGGTAAATTTTTTCGAAATAATCGGAAGCATAAAAAAGACGGTCGCCCCAGTCAAATCCCAGCCAGCGGATATCGTTGATGATTGACTCAACGTACTCCATCGACTCTCCCGCCGGATCGGTATCGTCGAGTCTTAAATTGCAGGTTCCCTGATACTGTTTGGCAAGGCCGAAGTTCAGGCACACGGACTTGGCGTGTCCGATGTGAATATAACCGTTCGGTTCCGGGGGGAAACGGGTGGCCACTTTTCCATTATTTTTGTTGGTTTTCAAATCATCGTCGATGATGTCGCGGATGAAATCGGTCGGGGTTGAGGATGTTGCGTCTGTCATGAGTGTATAAAGTCTCCTTGAGTGCCATAAGAATGACGAGCTGAAACCTATATTATTTGCTGAAATATATCAAGGGCGGAGCGAAGATGCATTATGACGGATTTCCACCTCCGGAGAGGAGATACTCCCGCCGGAGGTGGAAATGGCGAAGCGTTAGAAAGATTTTTATCCGAATCCGATAATTGAACTTAATGTTCAGCCGGTTCTATCCTGCCCTGTGCCATGATCTTCGTCAGCACCCAGGCCATGTTGTACGCCGCACCCTGCATCCTGCCGCTGAAACTGCTCCACGCGCTGGTAAAGGGATTTCCGGAAAAACTGCTGATATTCACCACGCCCGAATATAATTTCGCGCCGTCGGCGGCATTGGTCAATGTTATTTTGCAGACATAGTCGTCCGGCCTGTTCGTCCAGGCGTTCCAGTTCAAATTAATTTTTGTCACAGCGACTTCCGCGATGATGCCTTTGGTTATTTTGTCGGTGCTCTTCGCCATGGATACTTTCTTGCCGGTAATATTGGCCTCCTTCAGCAAGAGGGGAAAGGAATCGGCAAACGCCTGCGGCACGGAACTCTTGTCGGCGTCCCAATCCGCGTTATTGGCGTAACCCAGATCTTTAGGATTGATGGCGCTGTAATCGATGGGCAAGACGCTGAACTCCGTTCCGGCTTTAATCTGTTCGGAAACCGCCGGCGGCTGTTCCACGGTTGTATAATAACCGCCGGCGTTGGCCAGGGATGCGCAAAACAGGATAAAAACAACTGCAAACATGTACGCGATTTTATAATAATTTTTCATTTTCATGACCTCCTTCTATCCGTATTTTATTTTTATTTTTTTGATGACAGTCAACGCAACGTCAGGGTGATTTTTTATCAGTTATCCGTTCATTTTTCTATTTCTTTTTTCATCTTTCCTGTTCAATGTTGAACAGTCTTTTCCTTCACCGTGATTCCGGAACGCAACCCTTCCCTCCGGCGATGCGTAAATTTCAATTCATGATGACTGTTGTTTTACTTTAACATTTCATGCCGCGGACGGGAAACTTACAGACGCCGCGGTCTTCAGAACATTGTGGAAAAAACATTGTTCGTTAATAAAGACATCGTGGTGATTTATTTTTCAGAAGCAGCATCCTCATGGCGCAATCTTGCAGAGATGATTAATAACAAATACTTGCAGAGAGCGCGAATTAATTGCTTGTGTTTAAAATGAATCTGTGAATGAAATTAAAATGAATGAACAACCCCGACGCAAGCAGCGGGGTATCCAAAAAAACTTGCACCCCGAGGGGCGGGGAATGAAATCCGCATTGATCCAGCTCGGCTTGGCCTCGGGGATAATTCGACCATCAAATTTCAGTGCACTTCGTTTCTGAACTTTGGGTCTCATTAAAGTAAAATGTCAGGATTATTTTTTATGAAAGTCAAAACGCAGGAACTTTTTAATTTCTATTCTCATCTGGCCGGAATGATCGCCGCTGTTATCGGCACGATCTACCTGGCCATAGAGGCCAGTTATTCGGCATCCGCCCTTGTCACGGCTCTTATTTACGGCATTTCCGTTGTTTTTCTTTTTTCGGCAAGCGCACTTTACCATGCCTTCAAGAAACAGGAAAATGAGTTGTCTTTCTGGAGAAGAATGGACAGACTGGCAATATTTTTCATGATTGCCGGAACCTTCACTCCGGTATGTTATTTTTGTCTGGACGGCACGTACAGATGGGCCATGATCGCTTTTCAGTGGAGTCTCGTCGGCGTCGGCGTCATTTCACAGATTTTCTTTCCCCGGGCACCGCGGACGTTATATGCCGTTATCTACCTTTTCATGGGCTGGTCGGGGCTCTTTACCATCAAACAGGTGCTGGCCAACATGTCCGTATCCCAGACCGTTCTGCTGTTTACCGGCGCCGGCGCATTTACGATGGGAGGCATTATTTACGCCATAAAAAAACCGAAGTTGATGCCAGGAATTTTCAGTTTTCATGAACTCTTTCATATCATGGTTCTGATCGGCGGCGTGCTTCACTATGCCATGATTTACGGCGTTTATTCCCGGCTTGCCTAGATCATGAACACGGCGCTTGATCCTCTAAAAACCGGCACGGTACCGTCCAGGCTTCTGGCCGCCGAGTCGGAATTGTTTCTCAGAGAGTACGAAAAAAATTATTGCGCGGGAGAAAGCAAACCTCCGGATATCGGAATGCCTTTTTTCCTGCATTCGCCTGACTCCGATACCGGCGTTCTGCTGATTCACGGATTAATGGCCGCACCCGAGGAAGTAAGGGAGTGGGCTGATTTTCTGCATCAGAAGGGCCTGACTGTTTACGCTCCGCGACTTTCGGGTCACGGAACATCCTCCAAAGATCTCTCTGTTCGCAGCTATCATGACTGGCTGGATTCGGTGGATCGCGGCAGGAAGATCCTGAAAACATGCTGCAGGAAAATCCTGATCGCCGGTTTCTCCACGGGCGCAGGCCTTGCCCTACAATCGGTTATTCTCCGACCTCATGATTTTAAGGCGGTGATTTCAGTCAGCGCTCCGTTGAGATTCAGAAGATTTTCATCACGGTTTGCCGAAGCGTTACATGGATTCAATCATCTCTGCAAATCCCTGGGTCTGAATAACCTCTCCATGGAGTTCATGAAAAACGATGCGGACAATCCCCACATCAACTATCTTCTCTGTCCGGTCAGCGCTTTTGTTCAGGTAAAAAAACTGATGAGGAAGGTTCGCAAATCGCTTCACGCCATCGATATTCCGGCGCTGGTGATTCAGGCTGGAAACGATCCTAAAGTTGCGCCGCAAAGCGGTCCCGCGATATTCAAACTTCTGGGTACGAACAAAAAACGTTTCGCCTGGGTTGATTATCATATGCATGGAATTGTTCGCGGCAAAATCGCCGGTGATGTTTTTAAAGAAGTTGAATCGTTCCTGACGGCGCACGGTTTAATCCATTCTTCCGGATAACATTTACCGGCAGGTTTGATAAAAAGCTCTTGCCCCTGAAATATGCAACATATTTTTCAAATCGATAATCCTTGTAACGCCATATTTTATATGAAGAAGATCAATACCTCCGCCGGATATTTTTACCGCCGGCCGTCATCCGAGCAAATAAAGCTTGACTATTATTATTTATTACCGTAGTGTCGCCTCAACTTCGGATCTTTGGAAATAAAGAGACGAAGGAAAGAGTTGAATTTAGACATTTTGAAGCACATAGGTTAGCCGCCGGGTACTTTAGAGTCTGGGTGGCTTTTTTATTCGTGAGTTCTGTCATCGTGCTGATTCGACTTTTGAAAATTTATGAAAGGAGGATTAGAACTATGTCAGAAGGTAAAGTCAAGTGGTTCAACGAAAGCAAAGGTTTCGGCTTCATCGAGAATGCCGAGGGCGGCGATGTATTTGTACATTTTAGCTCGATTCAGGGCGACGGCTTCAAAACGTTGAGTGAAGGCCAGCGCGTAAGCTTTGATATTGCTCAGGGCAAAAAAGGCCAGGAAGCAACAAACGTCAAAGCCATCTAATGAGACTCTCTGAAACTCTGAAAACGAGCGTAGCGAAGTTTGAAGAGTTAGTCGAACGATCCCCAATCCGCAACGTGTCGTGATTGGCGGGGGCGACGCAGGAAGTTGAAAACTAAAATTTTGGCACTCCGCGTATGAGAAATCATACCGGAGTGCTTTTTTTATGAACCGTTCGGTACTCCTTCCGAACGTGCGAAAAGGTACAGAAAAAATGATCTGTTTGTGGTATTATAAGTAAAATACGTTACCGGGAGAGTACCGCTATGCCTAACACGTTAAAAAAAGAATCAGACGGACCGGGTATTGTCATTCATTTCTCCGGAATCGTGGAAGCCGACGAGGCGGAAAAACTTCAGAAGCAAATTCATGCCGACAAATCATTTCCGCAACTGCGTTATCAGATATGGGATTTTTCCAAAGCGGCAGAAATAAACATTTCCATCGATCAAATTCAGCACTTCGCCACGCAGGCAGCGATTGCATCCGATAAAAATCCCCAAATAAGAATCGCCATCATTCCCCGGAAAACATCGCATAACATTCTGGGAAAAACGTTTCATACGTTTGAAAAAGTCTGGGGCGCCTACGAATCGAAAAGTTTTCGGGACATTGACGCCGCACGCGAGTGGTGTCTGAGCGGCACAACGTGAAACCACGCGCATGGCATGCGGGAAATCCGAATTGATGTTTCCCTGATGTCGGCGCCATCGGTTGGTTGTTCCGAAAATGCAGACGAGGACATCCCGAATCAGACAACACGCTCCCAAATCAGGTCCATGATATTTCCCGCGTCATCACGTGCCGTCAGCGTCAGCGTATTTTCATGAAAGCGATATTCGCGTTTGAGATCCGTTCCGATCCAGTCGGGCACCATCGCGGCTTTCACATGATGCACAATGGTGTTCCCCTGAATGTCATACGTTCCGCAATAGGACAGAAATGACGTCATGGACATGACGTGCCGTATGCCCGCCCTGATGTATCTCAGGGACGTGAACAATCGCTTTGTGCGCAAGGCATCGCTCAACTCTTCCGGAGAAACGCCGACGAGACGTCTTCCGGACTTCATCAGAATTGCATGCATGAAGCCGTCGGGCATATAGGATATATAACCCAGGGGATGCTCCGCGAACGGTCTGCTCACAACGCCGTCGGCTGATTTTTTCACGACGGACTTCAATGTCCAGGTTCCCGAGAACCTTTCATCACCGCGATGACTCATACCATCTCCTTTTCGTCCGGCCGATCAGCGGACAACTTCCAGAATAATTTTCATGTCTTCTTTGGAAAGCATGGCCGGACTGTTTTTGCTGTCCGCCAGTTCAATGATTTTTCCCATGTGAACAGCCGTCATGCCGAAACGGGAAAGCTGCGGAATTTTCAGCATCCGTGTCCACGTGTTCAAAACGTCTAGAAATTGTCTGCAATAAGACAGGTCGTCATGACCTGCATCGCCGCCGAATATTTTCCCGATGTCGGCAAAACGCTTCTGGGCGGCACTATTTTTTTCATCACTAACCTTTTTGACAACAAAGGACATTGTCGGGAACAGAAGTTTGCCACAGGCTATACCGTGCGGTACGGGACAAAGTCCGCCCAGCGGCCCGGCTATGCCGTGTATCGCTCCCAGCCCGGATTTGCTGAGCGCGATTCCCGAAATCAGCGCCGCGTAAGACATCTTGGACCGCAGGGTCAGATCATTGCTTTGTCCAAGCGCCAGCGGCAAGAGGCTCTCCGAAACGCACGCCAGCGCCTCTAAAACCAGCTTATCAACGGCATGATCCGCCTGGATCGATGTATACGCTTCGATAAGTTGCGATACGGCATCGAGACCGCACGCCGTCGTAACATGCCGTGACAATGTCAGGGTCAGGGCGGGATCGATCAGGGCTATATCGGGCATGTAAGCGTCATGACGAAGAGATTTTTTATAGCCCGCGTTGCGGTCGCAGATCACGGCATTCTTTGTCGCTTCGCATCCCGTGCCGGCCGTGGTCGGAACGGCAATGAACGGAATCTTGGTGCCGGTTGGCTTTTTTGTGCCGACGCCTTCCAGGTAGTCTTTCACCGATCCGTCCGCGGTCAGCATGGCGGAAACGGCTTTCCCGAAATCGATCACACTGCCGCCGCCGATAGCAACCACAACGTTAAACGGTGTTTTCCGTAATTCCAAGACAACGGCATCAATCGCTTGCGTTGTCGGTTCATCCCAGACGGACACCACACTGTGCTTGATATGATTCTGACTAAGCTGGGCAACTAGCGTATTCAAGCGTCCGTGCCTTTTCAACGATTCGCCGCCGGTAATGATCAGCGTCTCCCGGCCGTACAATTCGATCATTTTCGGAAGTTCTGAAAATTTTCCCGCGCCGAAAATAATGCCGGGAATACCGCCGATATTCAGAGAGCTTATCGAGTCCATACGGATCTTTCCAGAGGCGCCAGAACGTTATGGGCAATTCCTTCACGCGGCTCAGCCATCCAGGATTCAACCGCATTGCGCCATTTTAAATAATGAGCGGTTTTCTTATGCGCGGCTGCCGATTCATCGGATTCGTAGGCCTCATACAAAGTGAACGCTGCCGGATTGTCGCGGCGCTGCAAAACATCAAAGCGGAGATTGCCCGGTTCTTTGACCGCATGCTGATGATTTTCCATCGTGGCGGCAATAAACTGCTCGACATTCTCCGGTTTAACAAAAACGTTTACAATCGTCACAATCATGGGAATCCTCCTGTCTGGTATTTTTATAACAAATTCACGCCCGACATAAAAGAAAAAAAGGTCTTGCCCCGGTGGGCGTCAATACATCTCCTTTCGGTTGACCCTGTCAAACAAACATCGCTGTCGTTCTCATCATTCGCCGTCTGAGAATCAGATACTTTACTAAAAGGGAAATTCTTCCGGTACCGCAATCTTTTGCCGGACAGGCGCGTCTGAAATATTCTGTTTTACCGCTTTTTGGTGAACGCGATTCGGATGCACAATGATGGATTTGGGATCGGTGGGACACGCTTTGGAACAGGCGCCGCAACCGATGCAATATTGGTTATCCACGACGGGATAGAGGATATTGCCTTTATTCACGAAGGTGATGGTTTTCGTCGGACAGACTTCCACGCAGGCGCCGCAATTCTGGTGATTCCGGTAAACAACACATCGGTCTTTTAAGAGATCAACCTCGCCAATTTGCGTAATTTTTTTCTCGTCCGGAGAAAGCGGCAGGATGGCTCCCGTCGGACAGACCTGGCCGCAAACCGTGCATTCATATTCGCAAAAGCTGTCCGGATAATTCATTTTGGGCTGCAGCAATCCTTCGATGCCGTAGTCCCATAATGAGGGAACAAGGACTTTTGTCGGGCAGACGCTGACGCAAAGATGGCAGGCGCTGCAGGATTGCGTAAAATGCTCCAGTCCGACCGAACCGGGCGGCGTCGCCGGCGGCGTGAAAGCCTGCGCTTCCGGCAAAAGACGGCGAAGGCGGGAATTGAAGATCACCAACACGGAACCCGCGGCGGCCAGCGCCCCGATCATCATGCCCCGGCGCGCAGGCGACCAGACATCCTCTTCCCTTTTCTTCTCCGATACATCATAGCGCACAACGGACCGTGGACAAACAGACACGCAGTTAAAACAACCGACGCAACGGCTCCGGTCTATCGTTGCATTTTCGGCATCGATACAACCGGCCTTGCAAACACCCGCGCAGCTCAAACACGCATTGCATCCGGTTTGATCAATGGTAAACTGGAATAACGACACGCGCGAGATCCATCCCAGCAGCGTTCCCACCGGACAAAATGTATTGCAATAAAGGCGGCCGTATCTGAACGACATGGTTATAATCAAAACCAGGAACGCGATATTGACCAGCAATACGGACAGAGACAGCGGCAGGGTATCCTGCGAGAAAAAATAAATATGGAAATACTGCATCACGCTCACCGCGGCATTGTAGATCCCCCAAAAGAACGGCTGTACAAACTGCGTGAATATCCTGCCCGTCATCGAATAAGGATCCAAGAGATTCAGCAGCGACATTGAACCCAGGGATGCGGTCATAATGACTGCGCCGAGCAGAGTATAGCGCAGCAGGTTATACGGCTTTTGAAAAGAATGCTTTTTAAGCCCGTCGTTCTTCCTCGACACGGCAATAAAAAGATCCTGAAGCGTTCCCAGCGGGCAGAGGAAAGAACAATAAACCCTGCCGAAAATCAACGTGATAACGAGTATGGCAACAAATCCAATCACGAAAATGATTTCCGGATTCGTTAAAATGCCGATAAGCGCGGGAACAAACTGGAAAGGCGGCAGGATTGAAGACAAAAAAACGGATATTTTTTCCGGACCGCAGAATAAAAACAAAAACAGCACAAAGATCACGAGAGAAAATGCAATGCGGATTCTGACTGGATTCAACGTGTCGTACCTTTACATGGAATAGGTGACAATATTGAGTTTACTCAGGTTCATGTTGCCCGTTCTTTGCCGATGTCCGATTTTGATATAGCCGATGTCTTCCGGATTCCCGCCGAAGATTCGTGTTGCCGCCGCATCGACCGCAACGATGTCCCGGGACATTAGCAAGGTCTTCTTCAACAACACATTGGCTTCCCGAGCGTCGCGGGGCCCGTCCGGACCATCGCTCATCAACACGCGATACGCATCCACAATATTCAGATCGGGCTTTTTATAAAGACAGAAATCGGCAATGCACTGGTCCAGACCGCTTAAATGATAGGTCATGCGGTTCTTAACAACGCCCATCAGATTTTTCATCGCGATGGAAAGATGGGTGGAACTGTGATGTTTCAAGACCGGCACGTTAATGAACACATCGGAATCGAGAGCCAGGCGATGAACATCCGCTGTTTTCAGTATCCTGGCTCCGGGAATGGTTACTTCTTTGTAGCTGAAATCATCCACCGGAATAATGATGCCTCTTGCCGCCAGGGCCGCGTCCTCAATCCCGCTGATTTTATAACAGTTCCGGGAATTGCCTGATGTCGGCATGACGACGTTATCGAACACATATACCTTTTTCGCCCCCGCCTGATAGCAATTTTCGATGATGGTTTTAACCAGCAGTGGGTTGGTCGTTGCCCCGACTTCCGGCCGCCGGGGAAAACCGATGTTGGGTTTGACGACAACGGTCTGCCCTTTCCGGACAAACTGCCCCATGCCGCCCATCAGCGCGATGGCTTTCTTAAACATGGCGTCGGGTTCTCCGTTTTTAACGGCAACAAGATCGGGGACAGCGTGTAAAGTTTCCTTGGCGTGCAGAAAATCAGTTTTCCCGAGGATGACGGCGCCACCGGCGGCAAGACCGAGCGACAAACCCTTCTTTAAAAACTCTCTGCGGTCGGTTTTCTGTGATGGAGTCATATCAGACTCTCTGCTGGTAAAAATTTTGGTAAAATACCCTTCCCCGTAAGGTATAAATATATGAAGAACTTTTTTTTGTCAAAAACATATTCAACAAACGCCCCTTGCCTGATGGATTCGCGCTGATTATATTGTTATCAAGAGGCCTGATAATGAAAAATCGTTATACCCCCATATTTCTGATCGTCATGGTATTTGGATTGGTATGGGTGTTTTTACTTGCAAAAGTTTCCACCGAACAACCCCCAGGAGAAACAATTATGGATAAAAAGACTCTGGCGGAAAACGCCGTAAAAAATATGACGCCGCTGCAGCGCGACGTCGCCTTTAAAAACGCCACCGAGCCGCCCTTTCGGAACGAATACTGGGACAACCATCAAGAAGGAATTTATGTGGACATTGTATCCGGCGAAGCTCTATTCAGCTCGTCCGACAAGTTCGATTCCGGCTCGGGATGGCCCAGCTTTACCCGTCCCATAGAAAAAAATTCTGTTTCAGAACAAGCCGACAACAGTCATTCCATGCAGCGCACCGAAGTGCGCAGCACCCGAGCGAATATTCATCTGGGACATGTGTTTGACGACGGCCCCGCTCCCACCGGAAAGACATATTGCATCAATTCTGCCTCTCTAAGATTCATTCCCAAAGAAAAAATGACGGCAGCGGGATACGGCGATTACCTGTATTTATTCGACGCGAAATCATCCGCAAACCTGGAAACAGCCATTTTTGCGGTAGGTTGTTTCTGGGGGGTGGAAGAATATTTCCACAGAATAAGGGGGGTCACAAACAGCGAGTCCGGCTACACCGGAGGAACCAGGCCAAACCCCACTTACGAGGAAGTCTGCACGGGCAAAACGGGCCACGCCGAAGCCGTTCGCGTCACGTTCGATCCCCAGGTTGTCAGTTACACACAACTGTTGAAACATTTCTGGGAACTGCACGATCCCACCAGCCTCAACAAACAGGGCAACGATGTGGGAACGCAATACCGGTCGGCTATTTTTTTCACGAATCCCGGGCAGGAAAAAGCCGCAAAAGAATCTCTGGCAACCCTGGCCAAATCAGGAAAATTTTCGAAGAAAATCGTAACAGAGATTTTGCCGGCGAAAGAATTTTACAGGGCGGAAGAGTACCACCAAGACTATTTGAAGAAAAATCCGCACGGCTACTGCCATATCGACTTGAGAAAAGCAACCAAAGAATGAACTCTGCAAGTCGGACTTAAACAAACAGGATTGGTTTCGTTTCCTAATTGAATTTATCCTGATAAAACTTTAACTTAGTTTTGGTAATTTCTTCTTTTCTTTTAATAAAGTAATCCGCTCACACAATGATGAGAAAATTTTCAGAAAAGTCTATTTTGAGTGAGTATTTTCAATCCATTCCGGCACCCGCCTGCCCGTGTCTAAAATTGTGGCACTGGTTACCAAAATGCGCGAGTTATCATATGAATAAGAGGAACTAACGCTATCTTCATAAAAGATATCCGTATCTTGTTCATTTTACATCCCGAGAATAAGTCCGTGTAACGACAATTATCAGCGGTGGGGTTGGATACATAACTAAGCTATTGATTTAAAAGATTAAAATTGTGTTCCTGGATTTCTAAATTCAGCCATGAATTATTATAAAATTTTTCTTTACAAAAATAAAAATTTATTTATCATAAAATACAATATATTGAACATTGAGTGATTAAAAAATAAAGGAGAAAAGTTATGAGATATTTATTTGGTGGTGGCATGGACTAATGAAAAGAAAGAGGGCGAATAAAATCGTCCTCTTTCTTTTCAAAAGTCTGGATTTAATCAATAAGACGAAAGGTGAAATGAGTTAATTTCCGTTTCAACACTGTAAATAATAACCAACAATCCTTTCTCTAGAATTTAAATGCATCATGCATTTTTTAATTTTTAAGAAACGACTTTCGTCAGTCTAAAACCTCACCTCATATTCCAAAATTTTTTTAAACTCTTTTGGCATCTTTTTATTAGCTGTCGTTTTACAGATCAGCGGCACTTTTCAAGAAAAATACTTTTCTCGGTGGAAGTCCTTACGCAACGTTGTCCAGTGTTGACCGAATCAAATGTTGCAGATGGCGATATGATTTTAAAAATATACCCGGACGTTTCGGCCCGCTGTTCACCGCTTTGATTTTTTCCATCATGTCAAAGCACAGGTTGCAGGAACGTTCGCTGCAGTTCATCGTACAATGTTCAACGGTGGTGAAAAAATCATCATCAAACAGGTGCGATGGCACATCGCCTATTTTTTCGCCAATGAGGCTAAAGTATCCTGCATTGATGAAGTCGGCAATATTATAGGAAGCATCCGTATCAAAAATATGCATGAACTTTTTGGTGACCGATAAAATCGAACTTTGCGAGTCACGCGGAAGTTTCACAACACTGATGAACGGCAGCAATGTCTTCAATCGTGAAACGGTCACCCAGTTGGCCTTGAAAAAGAACCGGGGATCTAATGACACTGTCGGGTTTTTGCATAAAACCTGATCCTGGTGCAAGCTTCTGGCCAGGTACCAACGGTGCCCATGCCTCGCGCTTTCCTCAGGACAGTTATGGAGACACCCTTCGAAAGCTATGATCTTTTGCGCGAATCCTGCGTTATGGTTCCGCTCCAGTTGCGCAGGGTTTCGAATAATATTAACGGAAGGATTGTGCAACACCACCCCTTCTCTGCGCTCTTCTTCCAAATCCTCTTCGGTCATTCGATGCGAGAGGCAGGAACCCTGAATTTCGCAGTCTGGCAAGGCGTCTTTCAACCGTTTAATCAGTTCTATATCCGCCACGACAAAACTGCGAACGCCGCGCGGATAGAATTCTTTGGTTACATTATCGACAACTATTTTATAGTTGTCATGAAGAAGGTAATTGAGGAGAAGCGTTAATTTGAACCCCGTATTTTCTTGATTCCACGATATTAAATCCATGGTCCGCTTCCGGGCTTTGTAAAGGGATATTTTGGGATCTACCCGTCTACCGCTGGCGCTTATTTGCGGATCGTAGTGAGGAAAATGAAGATCATATATGTATTGACTGAAAGCGCTCAATCCCCGTAAATGCTTCTTCTTGGTCTGATACGGTGACAATCCGATGGTCAGTTTAAGGCTTTTCATTGTTTGTTAAAGGCTCTTTAGCAGTTTTTACCACGACAAATTAAAGAGGCCTCTTGTCTTTGACGTGGTAAGATTTATATTAATTCACGATTGTATGAAAGCACAAGAAAAATCTGAATTGGTCATCAATTGTTTATTTTGCACAATGCGGGATAACTGATTCTCTTCGGAATAAGCGATCCTGAAAGAGATCGTAATTTGATCTTTTAAAAAAAACGAATAGTGATATTATGATACCCGACTTACTTAAAATAGCCAATATAAATTGTCGTTTAATAAAAAGATGAAGAGGGTCTTTATGAAAGAAGCATGGGGAACGATAAAAGCCTTTATGGGTGGCTGGGGCAGCTTTGTGTTTGGCATCGCTGCCGTTGCAATTCTGCTCTATGTTGTTTATTTATTCATCAGGGCAATGTTCTTCTAAATGAGAGTTCAATCATCTGGCATCGTCATGGATGTTGCATTAATAATACCTTTCTAAAAAATAGAGTATTATTTTGAATCTCGCTCCGAATGTTTGATTCCCCATCGCAACGAGATGCTTCGCCGGACCAGTTCATCGTAAAGTTCTTCCAGCGGCCTGGCCGCTTCTGCTCCTTCCAGTCCGGCAACGGCGGCGGCGACCGCTTCGAGCGTGGACATACCGTCTGAACGACGTTGTTCCCGTAACCGTTCTCTGCGTCCTTTTGGCGCGGGTAGCGTCAGCCGGGGCAGTTCCCACAGAACAGGCATGTTGCGATACAACCGGCGGGCCTGTTGCCATGTTGCATCGATAACCACAACGCGGGCCGGTGGCGTCAAATCAGATGCGTCAGAATTCGCACCGGTTCCATCGGGCCATAACAGCCAGGTTCCGGGAGCCCGCAGCTCTTGATCATCAACGGGGGAAAGACCGATGCGGCTTCCGCCTCCGCAGGCGATAATTCGCGAGTTCGGCATGGCCAACGCAACGAACCGGCCGGTATTGCTGGGACGCTCAGCCTCATAAATATGCCGCAGAATCAAAATTTGTGTTCGCGTTTGAACCGTGGGCAGGATCGGGCAGATGCAGATTTCTCTGCGCTGGTAACAGCGGGGGCAGTGACTGTTTTCATCACGGGGCTTGTTCGAACGCATTAGCGCACTCCACCTCGCAAAAGCTCATCAGCCCGCCGGGCTTCCTCGACAAGCCGTCGAACTTTTTTCATATCTTTTTTAAAGCGGATGGGTCGACCCTGCTTATCCACCACGTTGGTTCTCGTGCAGCTGTCCACTCCCGCCGGTTTGACGGTTATAATGGCGTCGAAAACATTTTCGTCGGAAATGCCGCCCGCCAGGATAACCGGTATTGGACTCGCCTTAACGATTGCTTTGGCGATATTCCAGTCACAGACTTTACCGGTAATGCCAACATAGCCCGCGACAGGCTGTGGCGACTGATCTCCCGGATTGCCGATCAGCGTATCCATGAGAAAATAATCCGATGTTGGCGCGAAGAGCGCGGCAAAACGCAGAATGTTTTTTTGAATCTCAGCTGCCTGAAAAACGCCGGCACGGGGCACGGAAAGCGAACGCATAATCCTGATCTGCGGGAATCGTTTCTTCACGTCCGATTGCAAAGAAAGCAGTGTGTCACATTCACGCGCAACGGCGGCTTGATTTTCCGTAAAGGGAGAAAGCGCTTCGCAGAAATGAACAAAGTCCGGTTGATAATAATCAAGCGCCTGAATAATTTCTACCGGATCTTTAAGCAGAGGAATCAGGCCGCTTTTGGCGTCTGCCTGCTGTATCACCCGGACTGTCTTACGAATCGTGGCATGTTTAAGCTGGCCGGAATCCGTCAGCACACTGCCGATATGATCCACCCCCAAACCAACTAATTCTTCAGCTTCGTGCGGCTCTTGTACTTCATAAATTTGGATGATGGTTTTTTTCATGCGCGAAGACATATCATTTCAGGCGAACCAGAGCAAGACATTGCCTCGCATTCCCCAAAGTAACCTTTGGGGGAATACGAACAGATCCAGAATAATTTCTTATTTACCCAAACCGGGCAGCGGTTTCATGAGCAACGGGACAGATTCTCGTTTCTGCCCGTTTACCGTTACCGGCTGCGGTTTCGTGTGTGCAATTCTTCCGGCGACGTTGATATAATGACGTCCCCGGAAAACCAGCTCTATCGCCGCAGGCAGGGCAAGCAGTCCGAACCTTGACGACCGGATAATAAACCATAACGCGTGGATTCCGAACAGCGAAAAGAAAAGCCTGGCCAGTTCCAGCATCATTTTCGTTTTGCGGGGATAATTGGTCAATTTTGATTTCGCCAGTTTCTTTTTCCACGGCTCCGCCCCGCGAAGCTTTGTTATTTTAAGATCAGGTAGCCTGCTGATGAGGGTTGAGGCGCGAGCAAAATAGTTTTTGGGCGAATAGGTTTGAGCGATCACCCGTCTGTAGCCTTCAACCAGTTTTTCCGCCGGCATGACGGGTACAAAGTTGAGCACGGTATCGACGTTATCGCCGCTGTGCGGATTGTCTTGACTAATGATCCGGCCTTCCCGTTCCAGCCGTTTGAAAAGGTCGGTGTTCGGCATGGCGGCAAGCAGTCCCACCATGCTCTGGGCAATGCCGTTTTGCCGGATGAAGGCCAATTGGTTATCGAACGCGTCCTCTTTATCCGTATCAAAGCCGAGGATGAATCCGCCCATGACCTCTATGCCGGAACGCTGTATCTTCTCGATTGCTCTGTTCATGTCGCAAGTTGCGTTCTGGTTTTTGTTGGCTGCGCGCAGCGTCGCGCTGTCCGGCGACTCGATTCCGACAAATACGGACGTGAATCCCGATCGCGTCATTAAATCCAAAAGCTCGTCATCTTTGGCCAGGTCAATGCTCGCTTCAGTGAACAGCATATACGGATAGCCGTGCTCCTCCTGCCACACCGCCAGCATCTTCAGCATTTCTTTAACCGCTTTTCTGTTGGCAATGAAATTGTCGTCTACGATAAACAGGCGTCCGCGGTAGCCTGTCGCGTGCAGGTCTTCAACCTCGCGCATGAATTGCACGGAAGACTTGGTGCGCGGAACGTGTCCGAACATCTGGACGATATCGCAGAATTCGCAGTTGAACGGGCATCCGCGGGAGAACTGAAGAGCCATGGAGGCGTAGTCGTTCGGATTTATAAGGTCAAAACGCGGCGGCGGGGTAAGTTCCAATCCGGGTTTATCCTTGTTGGCGTACACTTTCTTTGCTGCTCTCCACGCGTAGTCCTTCAGAAACTGGGGAAGATTATTTTCGGCCTCATAAAGGATCAGATGATCGATCTTATCCGATTCCAGGTAGTCTCCCGGCCTGCCATAGGCCGATTGGACAAATGGCCCTCCGGCAACAATGGTTTTCCCGAGTTCATGGCACATATTGAGGACTTTTAAAAATGACTCGCGGTGTATCCACATGCCCGTGAGAAAAACTATCTCATTGGGCTCAATGTCGCTGATTTCGAGATCGCGCACATTCATGTCGATTAACGTGACGTGAAAATTATCCGGAAGCATGGCCGCTACCGTCATCAACCCCAGGGGCGGCATGACCGACTTGAATCCGGCAGCCTTGAGCGCGCTGTCATGGCTCCAGAACGTTTGCGGAGTCTTCGGCTGTACCATCAATGCGTTTACTTGTCTCATAATGTCCTCCTTTATTCGGCTATAGACTATACCGTGCTTTTATTTTTGTCAATTAAAAAAGCAAAAATATAAGCAATTATTATTGCTTCTCAAATAGACAATAAAAGATGCTTTGTATCTGGAATAGAGCGACAGGGTCCTTGTCTTATAAATCCAGATACCGTTCAGCGCGTTTTTCAATTCTGCCCAATTTGGGATTATCGGGCCTGTAGGCATCCGCGAAAACCTGTTGAACCCTTTGGACCTGTGACAAAAGGTTAATTTTATCCGGAGCATACCCCCAGCCCCAAAGGATATTATCAGCTTTCTGCGGCAAAATTTTCAGGGATTTGTACACCATCGAACGGCCGTTGCTTCTCTTGATTTTGGGACCGCAGGAAAAAGAAACTTCCGTGACATGGGTTGTCAGTGAGCGCTTGGCCCGTTCATTCTTTGTCGTATCATTATGTTCTCCATGAGAAGGGATAAAAATAAACCGCATATGGTCAGGAGTAACGCCGCCCACAAAAAGAGGCACACCGTAATCAATGCCGTTTAAATTGGAACTGATCAGTTGCGTACCCGCAACGGCCATGACATCTTTATGGCTGATTCTCCGGTCAAAGAGATTGACAAAGAAACGATTGATTTTTCTGTATTGAGTGTAAAATCTGCTGTTTTGTCCTTTTCCGGCTCTTTCGAGATGCATTTCCCCCGCGGCATCCTTTACGGCATCGCGAATCCATCGATATTGAGTCAAGGGATCGGCGTTTCCAATCTCTTCTGCCCGGTGCGTTCGCACAATTCCCAGACCGCGATATCCTTTTTGAACATCAATCTGCCGCCGGGAATTTTGATCCCCCTGCGCGATATAATCCGTGGCCCAGGTGATCCCCATTTCCAGACTCAGCAGCGCCAGTTCAACGGATGAATTCGAAACGTTCTGTCCGATCTCCTGCGCTATTTTATTTCTGAGCTTCAGAATGTTGCTGTCGGTTACATCGATCTGGCTTCCTATTGGAAAAAGATCAGATTCACCCAGGCAATTTAATCTGAGCCAGCCTTTTTTATCCGGCAGCGTGCCGTTGTCCCACAGATGAAACTTGTAGGAAAATGGAAAAGTTCTTTTACTCTGACTCAGCAGAGAGGCCTGGCCCAGAACCAGATGATTGTGGATCAGATGCGTGAACAGCGCGAGCGGCACGCCGTCGATAACGTGATTATAGACCAGACTCATGATCCGGTAGGACCGGTTTTGTCGGTCATAGGTTATTTCAATTAAGACCGGCCTGGAATAATCCCAATCCAGCGAGAAATCGATATCATAACCCGCCACCATGTGATCTTCCGCGCCCAGGCGGCCTTCCTTGACCTGTATATCCGCTTTGATCAGCATGTCGCCGTAATGTTTTTGCGCAAGGTCGACAGCTTCCATGGCTTTATGGCGCAGGGCCGTGGAACTTTCGAAATCAGGCGACCCTCCCCTGACTTCAAGACCAAAGCCGAAATGCTTGGCGTATTTCGATCGTAAAAACTCCCATGCGGTTCTTGTCTTATCCAGACCGAGTTTGGTCGTGATGTAATCTCTCGGGGTGGACACGATTCCTCCAAGATGAATTGCTCCTACTATTGCGTTCATATCGGTCTCCTTTTCTTTTTAAGATGGTTGAGTCTTTCAATGTCATTGCACTCATCCTTCATGTCTCGTGACCATCTCTATATACCCACCGGGCTTTCAGGAACCTTTCGTGCGTATTACAATTTTGCAAGGTTAGGAGTTGGGAGGGAGGAATTCCTGCACTTACAGCGCTTCATTTCTCCGGGAATATCCCGCCATCGGTATGAAACGCTGATGATCAAAAAAAGCTCGGTTCGATTTTTTTTAAACCAAGTTGCTTTCAAGAATTAAAATATGAATGTGGGAAAGCCTACCTGGTCCTAGAATGGCGTGGTGTTTATGCACTGGACTGAACGGTTAAAATGTCCGCATGGATGATGAACCTTTCCGGCGGCAGGAATATGAGACCGCCGGGAGGATGGAAATCAGACAGCATCGGGTTGGTCACAAGTGAGATGGGTCTTCAGGATGTCAATCGTCTTCCCTGTCTCTATCCGTGATGTTTCCGTTTGTGGCGTTGACATATACCAACTCGGATGCATTGTTCCCTCGCTTGGTGACAATGACCTGATAATAGAGGACATGATCTTTTAATTTGGCTTTTGCCAGAACGGTCTTGCCGCCGGTTTCCTTTTCCGCGACAGCGATGGCCTGCGCCAGGGATATTTTAGCATCGGCAAAAGCATCCTTCTTACTGATGTGCAAAAAATGCAGAAGGCCGAACCAATCATCAAGCTGAGCGAGCACTTTGCCGGATATAACATCTACAAAATAAGCCCTCATGACATGGTCCTTGACAGTCATCAATTCGAACACCAAGGACCCTTTTCTCAGATTGAGCGGCTTTCTCCTGGGCTCGACTTCTGCCATAACCACTCTGCCGCCCGATGCCGATTCGATATTGCTGATGGCCTGCAAAAGACTTATTCGCGATTTTTCAAGGGCGCCGCGCTGCGCCTGTCGCGGCTCGTCATACGCTGTGACGCTGGCCGGTAAGGCCAGGACAACCATCACCACCGCGACAACCGCGCCTATCGTACTTTTCATCTTTGTTTTCATTTATCACCGCCGTATCATTTCATTCCCTGGCTCACCTATAAACCAGCATGACTTACACCCACATTTCCGAAACATTACAATTTTGAAAGGTTCACACGCGCTGTTGAAAGTCACGATGATGACTCGGGAGCCTGCTGCGCTGCCGTATCGAAATCGGCAAGGGGTGTTTTTGCCGGTTCTATGGGCGTGTGCTGCGGCAGAGTAAGGGTAAAGACCGCGCCTCGGCCGGGCAGATTCTGAACGTTAATCGCACCGTGGTGGGCGGTGGCAATGGCCTTCACCAGGCACAGTCCCAGTCCCAATCCACGCTGCGAACGGCTTTTATCGCCGCGGTACAACCTCTCAAAGATGCGCGGCATATCCGCCGGACTGATGCCTCCTCCGGTATCACTCACGGAAATGAAGATATTCGTCTCATTACTGCCGGCATCAAGGGTGATACACCCGCCCGGAGGTGTATATTTAATGGCATTATCAATCAGATTGGCGATGGCCTGACGCAATCGTGTAGAATCGGCATGTACCGTCAAATTAGCGGGGATGTTCACTACCAACCGGATATTCTTCTCTTCCGCGTCATAAAGGTAGATGTCTGCAATGGCAGAGATGAGCTCCTTCAGGTCGATCTCTTTGAGATCAAGCGTCATGACCCCTGTTTCCGCTTCGGAGATATCCATCAGCGCGTTGAGCATATTCAGAATATTCCCGGATTCTTCGGCGCAATCCAGCAAAGCCTCCTGCAAGGCGGCCTTATCCGGTTCGCGCTGCATAACGGACTCAATGGAAAATCGCATACGGGTCAAGGGCGTCCTGAGGTCATGCGCTACATTATCGAGAGCTTCCCGCATACCGTTCGTCAGGGTAGCGATCCAGTCCAGCATGGCATTGAATTGCCGGGCAAGCTCTCTTAATTCCGTATTGGTTTCTCCCAGGGGCACTCGTGCATCCATCCGGCCGGCACGAACGCTCTGGGTCGCCAGAGTCAATTCCCTTACCGGTTTGAGCGCCTGGCGCGCGAGGAAGACCCCGATCAGAATACCGAATAAAATCACGGGTCCCAGGATGATAAGAAAAACGCCGGCGTAATATCCCAGATATTGTCCGCGGGCATGGGTGGAGTAGCCTACGTGCAGGACCGTGCCGTCAAGGAGCAGCCGTCCCGTGACATCAATATTATCGCCGCCTGTCAGCCCTTTCAGAGTTCCGGTGAGACGCGGTTTTTTCAGGAGGGTCCATTGGTCCTCTACAAACGGCAAGGGCGTTTGTATAAGTTTTATCTCAGTTGCATTCCAGGTTTGCGGCAGGGTTTGGCTGAGGATGAAGCCGTTTTTTGCCACGACACGGATGAAAAACCCGTTTTGTTCGTTGGGATAGCGGGTGCGTTCCAACTCCTGCACGAGGCGGGGAACTCCGCTATGCTCTATGATATTGGTATAGGTGTTGATCTTTTCGGAAACGATTTGATGGTCCTTGGTGCGCATGGAATTCCACAGCGCCATATAGCCTATGCCGAAAAGGAGCAGAGAGCTGAACACGAAGAACAGCGCATACCAGAGGGTGAGCCGGAAGGTGATTTTGCGGCTGAGCTGTTTAAGATATTTTAAGAACATACCCGACACCCCGCAGCGTATGGAGAATCTTGGTGTCGAAGTCGCGGTCAATCTTTCCCCGCACCCGGCAAACCAGGACATCCACGGCATTTGTCTGTGGATCGAAATCATAGCCCCAGACATGTTCCAGGAGAGCAGTCTTCGAGACCACTTTGCCGGCATTGAGCAAAAGGTATTGGAGCAGTTCGAATTCCTTGGGCATGAGATCGATCACCTCATCACCGCGCTTGACCGTACGGGTCAGCAGGTCCATGCTCAGATCGCCGAATGTGAGGCGCGTGGGTTCCGCGCTGCCGCTGGAACGGCGGATCAGGGCTTGTACGCGCGCCAGGAGTTCCGAAAATGAAAACGGTTTGGTCAGATAATCGTCCGCGCCGGTCTGCAGGCCCTTGATACGGTCATCCACCGTGCCCTTGGCGCTCAGGACCAGAACCGGGATCTTCATGCGGCGGTTGCGCATCTTCTCTATAATGCTCAGACCGTCCAGACCGGGTAACATGATGTCGATGACGGCCGCATCATAGGGTTCTGTCAGCAGCAGATCCAGACCGTCGACGCCATTTTCGGCATGGTCAACCACAAAACCGGCTTCACGCAAGCCGCGTCTGACAAAATTAGCGATCTTGCGATCGTCCTCAATCAGTAATAAACGCATGTTCCGATTCCTCTTGATCTGTCGTTTGGGACAAAATCACCGTGTTAACTTTACATGTTTGCCGGTATTCTATCAAGCACATAAAATGCGCATAGGATGTCCGGCTTGTAGTCGTGACACTCTTATGGCCGGTCTGCCCAATGGATGAATTTGTCTTGACATTTTCCGGTAAAAACCGCAAACACCACACAAACAAAGGCCACCGCGATCAACTCAGGATTCCTGTTCGCACGATACCCGGCTTCAACAGTTGACGGGTCTTAAAGGAGATACTTGCTTTGAAAATTGCGTCCATAGCTTCCGGCAGTAACGGCAACTGTTATTATCTGGGGAATGACGATGAGGCCATTCTTGTCGATGCCGGCATCAGCGCCAGACAGATCGTGGAAAGGATGACGAGGCTCGGGCTCTCATTGTCCCGGTTGCGGGGCGTGTTCATCTCCCACGAGCATTCCGATCACGTTCGCGGCCTGGATGTCTTTTGCAGGAAACATGCTGTCCCGGTTTTCATGACGGAAAAGACGTATGTGTCCTATGGCCGCGTTGTCAGCGATTCCCTGCTCAATTTTTTTGCACCGGGCCAGCCGGTCAAAATCGGCAATATCTGTGTAATCCCGTTTCTTAAATCACATGACGCGGTGGAACCTTGCAGCTTTTCAGTATCTTCCGGAAACAGGAATGTTGCCGTGATGACGGACATCGGATTCGAATGTGAAAACGTCATCGCTCATTTCAGGCATGCCGATGCCGTATTTCTGGAATCCAACTATGATGACCAGATGCTGAAAACGGGATTTTATCCTGCCCATCTGAAAAAAAGGATCGCTTCCGACAGAGGCCATCTGTCCAACACTCAGGCGGCCCAGCTTGCGTTGAAGCACGCTTCCGGCAGGCTGAAGCACATCTTCCTGTCTCATCTTTCCGCAAACAATAACACGCCCCGGCTCGCTTTGGGCGCCTTCAAGCATTTCATCGAAAAGAGAAGCGATCTGAAAACAGAAGTAATGCTGACCTCAAGAGAAAAAGAAAGCCGACTGGTCTGCCTCGATTAGGATCATCCGCAATATCGATTCCCGGCTTCAGAAGAAAGGAAAATTTGAGAACTATTTTTTCTTCAGGGTGCGGAAATTCGGTTTTCGTTTCTCCATAAATGCCATCATGGCCTCCATACTTGCCGGTCCTCCCGCCAATCTGTCCATGGCCTCGCGTTCAATCTTCAGGGCCGCTTCAATACCCGCTTTATGCGCCGTTCTGAGGCATCTTTTCGTTTCCATCAGGGAACTCAAAGGCAACTGGGCTATCTCAGCGGCTTTTGCCATCGCGTTTGGCAAAAGCTCATCATCCTTGAACTTACGGGAGGCTATGCCCGTCTCGAGCGCTTTATCCGCGTCGATCCATTCCGTGGTAAAAAGCAGTTCGGCCGCCCGCTGCGGTCCGATGAGCATCTGTAGCATATAACTGCTGGCAAATTCAGGCGCCATACCCAGGCTGTTGAAGGGCAGACGCATGCGCAGGCTTTCTCCGACGTAGAGCACGTCGCAATGAAACAGCATGGTCGCGCCTCCTCCGACGGCGACTCCTTTGGCCGCGCCAATGAGCGGTTTATCAAAATCAACAACCGCACGTTCCGTAATTTGATAACTGTGCGCCGCGCCGGAAACTCCGTAATCTTTCAAGTCCTGGCCCGCCGAAAAATCATTACCCGCGCCGGTGATAACGACTGCCGTAACATCATCGTCAACACGCGCCGCATCCAGCTCCGCGGCAAAAGCCGTCCACTGTTCCTGGTTGAACGAATTCTTTGAGTTGGGGCGGTTCAATGTCAACAATAAAACACCGTCCTTTAATTCCTTTAAAACCGTATCGCTCATCATCACACCTTACCCTTGTTTATTTGATTGAAAAAATGACCCGCTGCCGCCAGCGGCCCTCCACATTTACGCATTATATAACATTATTCGAGCCTTGCCACTTTTCTTGGCCACATACATACTCTGATCGGCAAGTGCCAGATATTCATTCAACGTAAGTTCCCGCAAGGTGTTTCTTTCCACCACACCTGCGCTGAAAGTACAATGAATTTTTTTATCTTCCACGTTCTGTTTACTGAAAAGCTTCAGGACTCTTTCCAGTGAATCCGCTGCGGTCCCGCCGGTTGCTTCGGGGAAATAAATGACAAATTCCTCGCCTCCGAATCTTCCCGCTATATCGGACATGCGAAGATTTTTCGTTAAGAGCGAGGATAATGTTTTCAGCACCTCATCCCCGGTATGATGATTGTATGTGTCATTTACATTTTTAAAATCATCCAAGTCAACAAACGCAATACTGAAAACATTACCGTAGCGTTTGTTTTTTTCCAGTTCCTGAAGAACCCGGGTTTCCCACGCTTCGCGGTTGAGTAATCCGGTCAGGCTGTCATATTGGATTTGTTTCTTATGGCGTTCCTGTCTCTCCAGAATATTGTCTATTTTCGCCAGTAGAATTTTCGGAGAGAAAGGTTTGGTGACATAGTCGTAGGCGCCTGCTTCAATGCCTTCAATGGTCATTGCTTCCGATGCCCGGGCCGTCACCAGAATCACCGGTATGTTTTTTAAAGCATCACTGCTGTTTATCTGCCGGCACAGTTCGTAACCATCCATCTGCGGCATCATGACATCGCTGATGATAATATCGGGCATATTCTCGCGAATCTTTTTCAAACCTTCCCGACCGTCGGATGCTTCCGCGATCCAGTAATCAGCGCTTAACGCCTGCCTGATGTAATCCCGCATATCTTCGTTGTCATCGATGATCAGCACTTTGGCCATGCGTTCTGTTTCCCGGCTCAGCTCTTCTTTTTCCGGAACGACTTTTTCTTGATAATCAATATTTTTTTCATCCTTTGCCGCCGGGAACAATTCCTGCTGTTCATACTTTTCAAGAGCGGTCTCTTTCGGAAGCATCACTCTGAACTCCGAGCCTTCATTCACGACCGAATCGACTTCTATCCTACCCCCATGAAGTTCGACAAATTCCTTGACCAGACTGAGGCCGATGCCCGTCCCATCCTGATTTCTGGTCATGGTTCCGTCGACCTGATGGAATCTGTCGAAGATATAGGGCAGTTCTTCCTGCGGAATTCCTCTGCCGGAATCTTTCACACTAATAACAATATTCTTGCCGTCATTGATTCGGGCGATGGAAACATTAATCCGGCCCCCGACCGGCGTGAACTTAAGGGCATTGGAAATCAGATTAATCAGAACTTTCTCCATCATCTGCCGGTCAAAATCCATCTCCACTGTTTTTGATTCGTCGGTCAGCGTCAACGCGATCCCCAATTTGTCCGCGTAGGCTTCAAAAGAACTTATAATATCGGAAACAAGAGCTGATATATTGCCGCTTGTAATCTTGAGAGGCATTTTGTTCTCATCAAGCTTTGACAAATCAAGCAGTTGATTGATCAGACCGAGCAGACGGCCAGCATTACGCTGAACAACAGTAAGCTGATTTTTTAATGACTGCTCCAGCCGGCCGAATTTCCCGGCGGATATCATTTCCAGCGGCCCGAGTATCAGCGTCAAAGGCGTGCGGATTTCGTGCGAGATGTTTTGAAAAAACATTGTTTTCTGACGGTCCAATTTCTGCAGTTTTTCCAGTAGACCGTTGGAGCGAGTAATTTCCAGTTTCAACTGATCTTCGCTGGCAATGGAACCGTATCGTCCGAGATAGGCATTGATCACCACAAGCATAAAAAAAGTTATTTCGATGACGGAATTTGTTACTGCAATCTGATACTCACTTAAATGATAAACGGGAGCGATGTGCCGCGAGAGAAAATAAGCCATGTAGTAAAAAACCAAAGTCGCAAAAACAGAGGGCACGATCAAAAACGAGGCGCGACGCCTGAACAACATAATGGCGCCGCCGGCCGTAAAAAATATCAGATAATAAATTTTTACCTCCCATCCAAAAATTACAGACAGAAAGATTAAGTGATAATTTAATATCGAGCCGAACCATACCAGCGCCAACGTATATTTCCCTTTCAAATTAAACAGGAAGGTAAAACCTAAAGCCGCCATGAAAATGAACATTTCATAAAATAACAACATCCAGTTATTAGAATAGAAATAGATCATGTAGATGGGATTGGTTACAATGAAGAATAAAGCGCTGATATTGCACATCCCGACATACTTTGCTTCTATCGGATCCATGTCGGACGGAACGCCGATATAAAATATCCTTTTAAGGTTAAACATTCTTTTCCTGATATTAGAGAGCTAACATGCGTATTATCAATAACATCATTCCTCTGTGATTACCAGTTTCTCTGTCATTTCCGTCGCAGATGACCGCCAGGTTATGGGGTATCTTCAGAATAAAGAGGATGTAGGCCCCCATATTTTTAATTTTCCTTATAAGGGGCGTGTTGATGATACAGATGCGCGTGATGATGCGGCGGAGCATGGCCGTGTTCGTCGCGCGGAAGAATCGGATCGCGCAGGCGCCGGAGCGTTATGGTTTTTTCCGGACAGACATAGGAGCACAAGCCGCAACCGAAGCAGTTTCCGGTCGTCTTGCTCCTGTCTTCGACCATCTGACGGGCCGAGAAGGGGCACACCTCGATGCATTTGCCGCAGGCCTTGCAGCGTTGCCGGTCGGTCTGCGCCATAAAGTAACCGTCGATCAGGGGATAGTTTTCCTGCGTGAGTTCGCGATTGATGATGTAGGGCACGCAGCCGCAGGTACAGCAGTTGCAGATGACATATTCATTATATAAATTTACCGGGCAATGAACAAAGATCATGTGAAACATGCCGAGTTCGTGAGTATGCTTGATGATCGCCTTGGCCTCTTCTTTCGAAATCTGACGGTAGTCCCGGGGGAATGCTTTCATCCAGGCCTCGTATCCGGTGCGCATAACAATGTCCGTCTCCAGCGGGTGGGAGCATGATTTGTGGCCGATGCGGCAGCGGCAGGCACCCACGGCAATCGGACCGTCCAGGGTATCCAACAGAGACAGCACTTCGTCATAGGGCATCGGTTTGGCCGTATCGCCGAGATAGCCGAAAGGCCGGGCAAGCAGGAAGCCGGCAAGAACGCGCACCCAGCGCATTTTGCCGAACCGTCGGTATTTGCCCCTTAAAATATGAAAGCAAAGTTTCAGGAGCGGAACCTCGATAAACCGGGCAAAGATAAAGAGCGTGAAACGTCTGAATGGATTTTGTTCTCCGGTGACATTGTGTACAAGCGACATATTAGTTATCCTTTAAATAAAAACACCTCGTAGCCCGGCAATCGTAATGCTCGATGTGTGTAATGATTGCAGATTGGAGAAACTCATATTTGAAGCCCTGAGCCTATTCTCCCCTATTTCATTCATGGTTCAACCTGTCTTCGCTCCAATCAAACTTAAGACCTCCTCCCACATACGTTCCCAAGCGCCCATGAAAAAGTGATTTTGCGCTTCCGGAATGGTTTGAATGGGAATGCCGTATTTTTCAGCCAGGCCCCTGGTGGTTGCCGCCGGATACCAGGTGTCTTCCCCGGCCATGAAGATGCGCGTGCGCCCCGCAAACCTTCTCAACTCCTCAAAGGCATTATGTCCGGGCAGAAAGAGGTTTTCCAGGAATGTGCCCAGATGAATGCGTGAGGGGACATTGTCGAGCATTTGTCTGTAGCCGTGCGATTTCCATATTTCAACATCAAGCCATTGCTCGTCGGCAAGCACCTTCCGCACAATGGCGTCGTCTTGGGCGTAAGCGCACAGGATGTCAATGAACTCGGCAATGGTCTTTCTTGAATACATGGAAAACAATGATTCGCGGGAATCCAGCACCGGCGCGATCAACACGAATTTTTCCGGCGGGCGATAGTGTGCCGCAAATTGCAGGCAGGCATTTGCCCCCGCGCTATGACCGACGATGACCAGGGACGTTTTAGACGGAATATGGATTTGGATAATTTCCTCCAGATCGCTCAACGCAGACCGTATTTCCATTTCGCCCCCGGAACGGCCGTGACCGCGCGGATTATAAAGGATACAGGCTATGCCCCGGTCTGTAAAGTTTTCCACCGGCACCCGGTACATCTGCACCGCACCGCCCATACAGGGCCAAACGACCATACAGGCTACAGGATTTTCCGGCACGGCGCCCAGGACCTCTAATCGGATATCGTCTTTTGTCAGAAATGTCTGTAACGTCTTAGCTGCCATAACTGCGAAAGGAAGTGCATAGGACCAGGTCTTGAAATATAAGTTTTCAGCCCCCCATCAGCATTACAAATTTATTTTAGTGAAACATGCAGAATCAAAGACATCATCCATGCCCGCCGCATTTTGTGGGACTTCAACAAAACAATTCCAGTGATCGGAATAGTTTAGTTTGGCGAATAATACGCTTTTAAAATTACATTTCAAGAAAAACTTTGAATAACTGTGAAAAGTGAAGAGTGAATTGTGAATAAATCAATCCCTCTTTCGAGGAATATGATACTGGATTTACCCTGAATACCCGGCACAATTTGTAAAACAAAAAGGCCCCATAACCTTACAACGGTCATGAAGCCTTTTTTAATCAACAAGTTAACGAGTTAAATTCTTATTTTATTTCTATCTCTTCAATAACAGCCCAAACTCTGCGGTTTTTCTGACGTCCTTCATCGGTATCATTGGTGGCTATCGGCCTAGATTCTCCATAACCTCTAGAAGTAAGACGAGAAGGCTCGACACCGAATTCTTTTATCAAATACTGGCGTACGCTATTAGAGCGGTCGTTCGATAACCTGAGGTTGTAAGCGTCCGAAGCAACACTGTCGGTATGCCCTTCTATCACAGCTTTTGTATTGGGATACTCTTTCATGAAATCAGCAACTTTCCTGATGTCGTCACGATATTCATCTTTGACAAATGATTTGTCGGTGTCGAATTGAACCATCAGTTCGACGGTGGCCTTTGCACGCATACAACCGTCTTTATCTACTTTAAAGCCGGCAGGCGTACCGGGGCATTTATCTCTGCAGTCAAAAACTCCATCCTTGTCGGAATCAACAGGACAACCCTCTGGATCTACAGGACACCCCTGGGTTTCACAGCATATGCATTTGTCCTGGCAGTCAATCACGCCGTCATGGTCTAAATCGACGGGACAGCCGTCATGGTCCACAGCACACCCGTGGGGGGTATCGGGACATCTGTCCCGGCAGTCAATCACGCTGTCCTTATCTGAATCATAGGGGCAACCATAATAACTGTCGACTTTGCAGCCGGCCGGTGTATCGGGACACGTGTCCTTGCAGTCAATCACGCCGTCTTTGTCGGAATCCAGGAGACAGCCCTCTGCATCGACCGCACAATCTCGAATGGTACCGGGACATTTATCCTGACAATTATTGACTCCATCTCTGTCGGAATCAGCGCAAGAGTCGCAAATGACATCATCCGCAGCCGCCTGTGCGACCGGAACAAATGATATCATCATTACCATTAAAGATACCATCAATAATCTTTTCATAACATTCTCCTTTCGTTTCAGTTTTAATCAATAATTTCTCGAAAAAACTATTTAAACTTTAACGATACCCTTCAAATTCAACGGGAAGGGTCTGATCAATCCTTTAGGACTCCAGAAGTTGATGGTTAAGTTGATGGGTTAATATTCACGAACAAATATTTTAATTATTGGTTGAGCCAAAAGCAGCCTGGCAACCAAATGTTACTTTGTTGACACACAGAAACGTACAGAAAAGAGAGGGGAAACATACAATTTTAGTTGAGTTATTAATATTCCTTTTTCTATTTTTTATCAAGCAAAAAGCCTTCGTTCAATATTGCTTATCTCGTGTAAATGATGTTTATTCGAATTGAAAGGAGGTGTTTTTGTCTTTATCGAGGACTCAGGAACGACAGGATAAAAATGATTATTTCTAAACGTTTCGATGTTAGGCGGTTGTCTATCCCGCTCCGCTATGAGAATATAGGAGGTTGCCCGCTGTCCTAAGACCCGGCACTCCCCGGAAAATATTCAATGCCGAATGGGCTCTCAACGAGCGTCACTGGTCTTCTTTGTTTTATCCGGCTCTTTATACACTTTCCAAACATTACGATGCTAAGCCTTTTGAGAGATATATTTATTATTTTCGGGATAAAAGACAAGGAATCAAGGCAATCAGGAGATAAATTTTTATTCTTGACATTTCGAGAGCAATGGATGGTACTAAGATAGAAACATTGCGGGGAGAAAGAATGCCGTTCTTTCCCGCGCGCTCTGCGGGGTAAATCACTGCCTCATCTTATATCAAAGGAGTCATGGTTATGCGCGGTGATATTCAAAAAATGATTTCGGGAAATAACGTATGTGTGATGGCCACCGCTGCGGACGGCGCTCCGCATTGCTCTCTGATGTCTTACGCAACGAGCAGGGACTGCCGTGAAATCTACATGGCCACGTTCAAGGACACGAAGAAGTACCGCAATCTTATCGCCAATCCGACAGTCAGTCTGCTGATCGATACGCGGGATGCATCGCCACGGGACAAAACCAGGGCGCTGACGGTCACCGGCGTTTTTCAGGCCGCAGATCATGACAAAAGATTAGAACAGATTCGGGAAACGCTGATCAAAAAGCATCCCGGTTTGAAGGATTTTTTCAACCATCCCGACGCCCGCATCGTCGTCATCAAAGTCACCGCCCTGCAGCTTCTGGACAATGTGACCGATGCGTATTTTGAAGCCGTAAAGTAAAAATAAAATTTAAGAAATATAAGACAATAGGGCGCAACATTGTTCGGCGGGACAACGTGTTCGGAATTTTTCTGATTAGAGAAAAGTAATGCCTACTTTGGTGACCTGATTTTCCAGCTTGCTGATCCAGGCTATTTTGGCTTTCGTTTTGGGCAGTGTGCCGCACTGGCAAAGCACTTCCTGGCCCTGTTGTAAGTTCATTTCTCCCACAAATATTGCACAACAGCCCTTGAAACTTTCATTTTCTCCCAATCCCACGCGCTGTCCCGTTTTCCTGGTTTTTTCGTCAAGATAATAAAGGGTCACCAGTTCGTTCGGCTCTGCGGGATATCGGATATATTTTCTCTTGTCAAAATCGCTCATTGAAAACTCCTGTCTGCCTGTTTTTGATCGAAAAGGGCTCTCAATAAAATTTTCTGCTCAGGAAATATTTAGTGGATTTTTTTACCGGGGGTAAGTTTATGGTAGCCGCGTTTTGATGTCAAGGGAATCTTGGCTGCTCATTCCATTTGTTTCCTTTTCCCGAAGCGGACAATGCCGGCCATCAAGATTACAGCGCGTGGCTTTTAGACTTTATGAAATGAATGTTCTTACCGCAACGGGACAAACCGCAATATTTCCCGTATGGCCGGTTATTTACTTTTCAGCACAGGAAATACCAGTCTGCCGCCGTGCTCCCCGATAATAGATACCAGCGGCAGGCAGAAAAATACGAGCACCGGCACAATCCGTTCCACGCCTGAAGGGTTTTGCAGGACCCCGGGGTTGACCACGAGCACCACCATGATGATGGTGTCGGACAGCAGCAGCAAAAAAGAAAAAACCGTTTTACGCACGATGAGGGGATTGGGCTTCCCCGAATAATTAACAAGCCAGGCCAGAATGCCCGTGCCGATGGCTGCCGGCAGGGAGAGACTTCCCAGAATGTAGAGGTAGAAAACAGCGTCGAGGAGTCCCGGCGCAGGACTGATCAAATAATACCAGGCAAGAAACAGCGGAGCGATGATAAAGACCGCCATGGGAAAGTGCACGACCATGGGATGCGGATGTCGCTTGAAAAAAGGATAGGCCTCCATAAACTGCATCAGCCATTCCGGAAGAAACGGCGGCTTTTCTTCTTTCGCTTTAATCAGCGTGCCCTTTTCCCGGATCTTCGCCAGAACGTCCTTGCCGTGCGGTGAGGCAGCAATGGCTTCCGTCAGATCGACACCCGCCTGGTGCCTGTTCATATGCACGCCTTTTTTCCACAGGCGGTTGCCCGTCACATCATAGACTTTCCCGTCCACCGCGACAAAAGCCTCGCGGCCTTCTTTTCCGTCGTGTTTCGATAGCGTTTCACGGTCGAATTCCATACCATCGCCCTCCTTTGCTTAATTTTATGGATTTCTGATCTGATTTTCAAGCCCCGATGTTCGGAATATTATCGCGTTTCGAGCTGTCCGTGGTCCGGTATTTTCTTTAAAAAAACAGAAACAGCGGCGGGCAGATAAAAAACCGTCAGCAGCAGTATGGCAAAAACGGCTGGCGGAACGGCCCGCTGATTTTGCAGCCCCTGAATCAGGCAGGCAATAATCAATAAAATGCCCGTCAGATTGTGCACGCGGATGGTCAGCAGATTGGCTGGCGTCATTCGCGCCGGTTCGCTGGAGTGTTTTTTCATGATAATGAAAGCCCGGAAAGACCAGGGCAGCGTCAGGAGCGTCAGGTAAATCCAGAAACTCGCCATGCCGAACAGCGGCGCCAGCAGCATGATCGCATAGGCCAGCGTCAGGGCGATGCCGTAAAGCCACACCGCGTTTTTTACCCCGAATTTTACAACCAGATTATTTTTACCGGCCGCGGCGTCATTGGGCCTGTCCGGAATTTCATTGATGACGATCATGGCGAACATCATCAAACCCAGCGGCAACAGGATAATAAACGCCTCACCGGAAAATGAAATCGTCTGCAGAACATAAGCGCCCATGCCGATGGTGAAACTGAAATTTATCAGTTGTGATAATTCCCCGAAACCATGATAGCCGTAACGCACAGGCGGCGCCGTATAAAAATAGGAGCATGCCATGCCAAACAGGCCGAAGGCCATGATCCACCAGGTTTGAGCCGCGCACAGATAGAGGCCGATGCCAATGGTCAGACCATAAAGGGACATGAAGACCCGGCGCATCTGCGCGTGTTGGATAGCGCCGCCGGTCAGGACGCCGCTGCCGCCGGAGAACGGATTTTCTTTTTCGTCATTTTTACCGTCGACGGCGGCGTGATAATCGAAATAATCGTCGGTCATGTTCAGTGCAAGATGGTTCAGCGTCACGCCCAGAACGGTCAGAAAGAAAAACCACAGATTCATCAATCCCGTTTGCGTCCAGGCAACGACACCTCCCAGGATGGCCGGCAAAAAACTGGCAGGCGTAAAATGATAGCGGAATGCGCTCCACCAGACGCGCAACGATTCACGTGTTTTGCTTACCTCAGCGCACACGGTATTGTTTCGTACTTCCGGATTTTTCAGCGGCTTAATGTCGGTTGGGAAAAATTCTTTATTTTTCACGGTTCATTTGTAACACAGGGAGAATCCGGCTGTCAAAACAGATTTGTCTTCGGTGGATCATCCATACGGATGCGGTTGTCCAACGTGAAACGTTATGTCCGATGTTTTAATGACGCCATCCCTCCATTGCTGGAGGGATGGTGAATGAGTTCCCGATCTTGTAACCGTGGGGGGGTCATTACGACGGGAACGAAAAAGAAGCGGTTTACCCGCTGGGAAAGGCTTTTTTTATTTTTTATCTTCTCTGATCACCTCTAAAATAATTTCAATCAAAGTAAAACAAGTGTTGAATTTTGGACATAAGTACAATATAGTGCGTCTGTGTCAGAGTCAATAGTCAATATTCTGTTTTTTTGTATGATATTGAACAAATTTTGATTGTTCTGTCTGACTTTAGCTAAAAATTTTGCAGGAGATGGAAAATGATCAAAAAGGATGTGCATGCGAAAGCGGAATATCGGAGCGCGATTCGATCAAGAAAATTGATCAAACAGGCGTATGTGGAACTGATCAAGGAGAAAGATATTGATAAAATCACCATCAAGGACGTTGTCACCAAGGCCGATATTAACCGAGGAACCTTTTATGCGCATTACAACAGCATTAACGCCGTCTCCGAACAGATCGGAAGTGAAATCGTTTCGGCTTTGTTTGAATTTCTTGATGAATTTAAAGATTCCCGGATGATTGAAAATCCCCTGCCCTTTCTCAGAAAAATTTCACGCTTTCTGGAAGAAGATCTGGAGTTTTACCGGATATTGATCAATTCGCAGAGTTCCATCATCTTTTTGAATAAACTCAAGAGGTTGTTTGTTAATAAAATACGCAGCGACGAAAAAAAGATGTCGGCAATCAAAAACAAGGATCAGTTCATCATTTGCGTCGATCTGTTTGCGTCCGGATTTGTCGGTCTTTATCAGGACTGGTTTAATTATAAAATCAAAATGTCGCTCGATGAATTAGCCGTAAATTTCAGTGAGATTATTAAGAACGGTTTCAAGCCCTACCTGCCCGCAAAAAAATGACGGACGAAAATAAGACGGGAAGGTAACCTCCGATCACGAGAGGATACTGTTGCCCGGTTATACCTTCACACGCAGTTCCGTGCCCCTATCCCCCCAGATAAGCCTGCTTCACCCGCGGGTTTCCGGTCAGTTCTTTGCCGGTGCCGGAAAGAACGATGCGGCCCGTTTCCAGAACGTAACCGCGCGAAGCAATGTGCAACGACATATTGGCGTTCTGTTCGACCAGCAGAATGGTTTTCCCCGCTCTGTTGATGTCCTGAATGATTTTGAAAATTTCGCGCACCAGGACCGGAGCAAGTCCCATCGACGGTTCGTCGAGCAGCAATGTTTGCGCATCGGTCATCAGCGCGCGGCCAAAAGCCAGCATTTGCTGTTCACCGCCGGAGAGCATCCCGCCCTGCTGCTTTCTTCTTTCCCGGAGGCGCGGAAACAGCGAGAAAACATTTTCGAAATCTCTGGCAACCTGCTCTTTATCCTTCCGTTGCCAGGTGGCGAGTTTCAAATTTTCCATGACAGTCAGATTGCCGAAGATGCCGCGGCCCTCGGGTACGTGAGCGATTCCCGCGGCGACAATCCGATCGGCGGCGATGTTTTTCATGTCCCTGCCGGCATAGCGGATGATGCCGCCATAGGAAACGAGGCCGGAAATCGCGCGCAGGATGGATGATTTCCCCGCGCCGTTGGCGCCGATAAGCGTAACGATTTCTCCCCTGCCTACGTCGAAAGTAATATCGTCAACCGCATGAATGCTGTCGTAGGAAACGTTCAGATGATCAACCGTCAGGATTTTTTCTGCAGTCGTCATACAGCCACCTCCTCGCCGAGATAAGCTTCCAGAACTTTCGGATTGTTTTGAATCTCGGCGGGCAGACCGGTGGCAATGGTCGCGCCGAAATCCAGCACCACCAGCCGTTCGCAAATACCCATAACAAGGCGCATCTGGTGTTCAATCAGAATGATCGTTACTGAAAACGTTTTGCGAATCCAGCTGATAAATTCCATAAGCTGGATGATTTCGTTGGGATTCATCCCGGCGGCCGGTTCATCCAGAAGCAGCAGTTTCGGTTCGGTGGCCAGCGCGCGGGCGATTTCCAGCCGTCGCTGCAGACCGTAAGGCAGATTTTTTGCCTTTTCACCGGCAAGGTTGTCCAGCTTGAAGACAGCCAGCAGATCCAACGCCTGATTGGTAATGCGCCGCTCCTCGGCGCAAAAACGGCCGATGTGCAGCAGCGCCTCGACCGGCGAGTAGTTGATGCGTCCGTAATGCGCGGTGCGGACATTATCCAAGACGCTCAGTTCCCTGAAGAGCCGTATGTTCTGAAACGTCCGGGCAATGCCTCGTGTAGTGATTTGATGCGGCGTCAGGCCGACCAGTTCCTGGCCGTCCAGTCTAATGCCGCCCTCGCTTGCGCGATAGACCCCGGTAATTAAATTAAAAACGGTGGTCTTGCCCGCACCGTTGGGACCGATGATGCCGATGAGTTCATGCGGCTCAACGGCCAGGTTGAAATCGGAGACGGCGCAAAGTCCCGCAAAACGATGGGTCAGTTTTTCGATTTTAAGGAGTGGCATCGCCGGCCTCCTTTTTCTTCTTCCGCCAGAGTTTTTCTGTTACCCAGTCGCGCAGCGGCATGAACATGCGGGCTTCCTTCAAACCCATGATGCCGCGTGGACGGTAGATCATCAGCAGCACAAGCATCAGCGGCATGAAGACCATGCGCCAGACGCCCAGCGGTCTCAACACTTCCAGCAGGATGGTGTAAATAATTGCGCCGACAATCGACCCGGCGATGGAGGCAATGCCGCCCAGATAGACCATGATCAGAATGTCGGTGGATTTGATGATGTCGAACATGCGTGGATTAATGAACTGGAGGGCGTGGGCGAACAATCCCCCGGCAATGCCCGCAAAGAACGATGAAACGACAAAGGCGATGATTTTGACCTGACGCGTGTTGACGCTCATCAGGTCGCTGGCAATTTCATCTTCGCGGATGGATAAAACGCCGCGGCCGAAATTGGAATACACCAGATTGCGGATCACCCAGACGCTGAGCGCCGTCCAGAAAAAAACCCACGGCAGCGTGGTGAGTTTTTCCATGCCCAGGAGACCGCGCGGACCGCCGACGACATCGATATTTTCGAGAACGGATTTGACAATCATGCAGAAGGCCAGGGTGACAATGGCCAGATAGTCGCCGCGTGTTTTAAAAGAGGGAATCGCGACCAGAAAACCGACCAGCGCGGCTGCCAGTCCTCCGGCCAGTATCGCCAGCGGAAAAAGCATATTTTGAGCGCCGGATGGAAATACATGAACGGTTAGAAGTGATGCCACGTAAGCGCCGACCGCCATGAAACCGGCGTGACCCACGGAAAATTCACCCATGTAGCCGTTGATTAAATTCAGACTGACGGTGAGAATGATGTTGATGCCCACATAAATTAAAATCAGTTGCAGGTATAAATCCAGAAATTCAAACGCTGACGCGGCCATGCAGAATCCAACGCCCACAAACAGGAATATCGGCCAGAAATATTTATAATCGGTGAGCGCTTGCCAGCGTTTGATGATTGTATCGTATGTCGAAGAACGTTGAGACATGGCTACACCTTTTGCGGCTGCGGCTTGCCCAGAATGCCGTAGGGACGGACAATTAAAAGAATCAGAAGCAGCGTGAAGGCCACAAAATCACGATATGTTGACGGGAAAAAAGCGCCCACCATAATTTCCACCATGCCCAAAATGAAACCGCCGATCATGGCGCCTCGGATATTGCCGATACCGCCCACGACGGCGCAGATAAACGCTTTCCAGCCGACCATGATGCCCATGTAGGGATCAATCACCGGATAAGCAAGCCCGTACATCACACCGGCCGCACCGCCAAGGCCTGTGCCGATGGCAAATGTCAGTGAGATGATTTTATTGACCGACACGCCCATCAGCGGAACAATAGTCTTGTCCCAGGAAATGGCGCGCATGGCCATGCCTGCTTTAGTGTGCTGCACGATAAAATCGAGAACCACCATCAGCGCGAGTGAAAGGACAATAATGAGAATCTGGAGCGAGGAAATAGAAAGGGAGCCGACAGTCCAGGTCGTATTTTCCAGAAGCTGCGGAATATGTTTGGGATACGGTGAAAGCGCCAGCGTAAAATTTTCCAGGAAAAGGCCGACGCCCAGCGCCGTGATAATGGCGGACACGCGCGGCGCGTTGCGCAAAGGCTTGTAGGCCAGCCGTTCGATGATGACACCGAGGAAGGCAACGCCCAGCATGGATAAAAGCAGCGTCGGGATAAAAGAAAGCTTGAAATAAACGGCAATGAGAAAGCAGAAAAAAGCGCCGATCATGAATAAATCGCCGTGCGCGAAGTTGATCATGGTCAGAATGCCGTAAACCATCGTGTAGCCCAGAGCAATCAGCGCATAGATGCTGCCGAGTTGCAGGGCGTTTAAAATTTGCTGGAAAATATAGGCCATAGATGCATACGCATTTAAATCAAAAGGCTATCTTTGTTGCTTCGTCGTCGGCGTCCTCAACGTATTGACATATACGCCTCCAGCGCCTCCTCCTCGTCCCGCTGAAGCGGGACGGTTCAACTTTCAAATTCCAGTTCACTTCGTTACTGTAATTTGAGTTTCACTGCGGCCGTGATATCATCTTTGATTTAAATGGTATAAAAAATCCTTCCTTTACCCTGTCATGCCGGACTCGATCCGGCATCCGGGAGTTATTTTTGAAACTGCAATACCCTTGCGGGCAACATGGCCGGCCTCCTGCCCCGGTATGGCTATTTTTTGCGGCTTAAATAAAATGTTCGCAGACAAAGCGCGCGAGGCTTTAGGAATGGCCTGCTTTTGCGTAGGTCGCAGTGACTAAAGCTGAAGCGCAACGCCGTATGCGGACATTTTAGAAAGCCGTCAAGGCTTGGCATTCGCAAACCACGTAAACTTCCCATCCTTTATTTTCAAAATCACCGCGCTTTTGATCGGGTCGCCGGAGCCTTCCTGAAACTGCATATTGCCGGTCACGCCTTCATACTTTGGAATTCTGGCCAATGCGTCTCGCACCGTCTGACGGTCTTTATTGCCGGCGGTTTTGATGGCCTGCCACAAAAGGCCGAAAGAATCATAGGTCAGAGCGGCCACGTCATCCGGCGTTGTTCCGTATTTAGCCTTGTAGTTGGCGATAAATTTCCTGGTTGTGTCGCTGGCCGAGTCGGCTGCATAATGCGTGCTGAAGTAATAATCATTGCAATCCGCTCCGCAGAGTTTCACGAGTTCTTCGGAACCCCAGGAATCCGAGCCGATAAACGGCGCAGTAATACCCAGACGTTTTGCCTGCTGAATCTGCAGGGGCACTTCGCTGTAATAGTTGGGCAGGAAAATTATTTCCGGCGCGGCCTGTTTGATCTTGGTCAACTGAGACGAGAAATCCTTGTCGTTGGTGGTGTAGGTTTCAAACGCAACAATCTTGCCGCCGTTTTTTTCATAAACATCCTTGAATATTTCGGCAATGCCTTTGTTGTACTCGGAAGCGACGTCGTAAAGCACCGCTGTTTTTTTCAGTTTGAGATCGTTCAAAACGAATTTTGCCAGCACCCCTCCCTGGAACGGATCGATAAAGCAGGCGCGGAAAACGTATTTTTTGGGAACGTTGGTCTTGGAATCCAGGGTGGCTTTAGGCGCGGTGGACCAGGGTGTAATCAAAACCGTCTTGCTGGTTTCGGCGATTTCCGCGGCGGGCAGCGCGTAGCGGCTGGCGTTGGGTCCGACGATGGCCACGACCTTCTGCTGTGTAATCAGTTTCTGCGCGGCGGCGGCCGATTGATCGGCCTTGCCGGCGTTGTCTTCGATAATCAACTTAATCTGATATTTCTTGTCACCCAGTTGAATGCCGCCGGCAGCGTTGATTTCGTCAACGGCCATTTCGGCGGCGTTCTTGCAGGAGGCACCGACGGCCGGAACATCGCCGGTCAGTTCGGCAATAACGCCTATTTTGATTTTGGAGGAGTCATCGCTGCCGCAGGCACAAATCTGAAAAACAAAAAAAGACACTATTGCAAAAAATAACCAAAATTTTTTCATACGATCAACCTCGTCCGTTTGATTTATTCGGATTTTATAAGGTAAGGCGGGGATGCTGTCAACATGAATATTCGGCCTTTTCAAAGAAAAACGCTCTCTTTCTTGAAGATTTTTCATGCAATAAAAACACGCATCATCAGACAAAAGAACTTGAGTGCAATGAATGCTCATGATATTAATTTAAAAAATTACCCAAGGCGGTGGAACATTTGAAAATTGCCACGTATAACGTAAACTCCATCCGTTCCCGTCTGCATATTGTTTTGCCGTGGCTCAGGGCCAACAGTCCCGATTATTTCTGTATGCAGGAAACAAAGGTTGCCGACGCCGGCTTCCCTGCGGCGGAGTTTGAGGCTCTGGGCTACAACGCAGTCTTCAAAGGCGATAAACAATACAAGGGTGTGGCCATCGTATCAAAGCAGAAACCGCAGAAAGTTACTTGCGGCTTTGATTCTGAACCGGCCGATGCCGATCGCATGATCATCGCGCAATACCATGATCTGACGATCGTCAATACCTATGTCCCGCAGGGACAGGAAATGGGAAGTGAACAATTTGCCTATAAGCTGAAATGGCTCGACCGTTTTAAAAAATATCTGCAGAAAAATTTTCAGCCCGGGAATGAGGTCATCTGGTGCGGCGATCTGAATATTGCCCCGGAGCCGATCGACGTGCACGACCCGAAAAGATTGCTGGGACACGTCTGCTTCAACCCGGAAGTCTGGAAGGCCTTCGAAGACATAAAATCATGGGGCCTGACGGATGTCTTTCGCAAGCACTATCCGGGTGTCGCCGGCCAGTACACTTTTTTTGACTACCGCATCAGAGATTCGGTCAGTCGCAAGCTGGGCTGGCGCGTTGATCATATCTTGGCCACGCAAACGCTGGCCGCAAAATCGAAAAGTTGCACCATTGACTTGGAATCACGTCTGCAGGACAAGCCGTCCGATCACCTTATTCTTTACGCGCAATGGTAAGGGAAAGAAATGAGTAAAAAAGAAAATATCGACCGCATCAATACAAAAATTGCGTCAGGTTTTGAAAAAATCGACAAGGCATTGTCGGACGCCTCCGGTATCGCGGAGCTTTTTGAAATTTTGTTTACGCAAATCGAAGAAGAATTCCATATTCCCTTTGTCTGGATGACATTGGCTGATACGGCAAAAGCTCTGCCCGTTATCGAAGCGGCAAAATCCTCCGGTTTTCTAAAAGACCGGTTCAGCGTGATGAAAGCCGATTCTTTTCGTGAAATTTTCTATTCCGGACTGCAACCGATTCTGGTCAACAAGAATCTCAGGCCCTATTACAAATTGTTTCCGGCAAATCAAAAATATTTCATCAAATCACTGGCGATGGTGCCGTTCAAAATCAACGGGGAAGTGACGGGAAGCTGGAATAACGGTGACGCCGCCCAAAGCCGTTATTCGCCTGACATGGAGACAGGTCTTTTGCAGAAACTCTCCCGCAGATTATCTTCACGTCTGGATGAGCTTCTTTAGTTCGCGGGTACGGAGAAATAAAATGACCGCTATCATTCAAATCAGACAGAAAGAAAAATTCATGGGCACGATGAAGCATGGCGTCGACCTGTTGAAAGAAATTACAAAAATATGTCAGGAAAGAAACATTCACCTGGGCAGCATTGAGGCAATCGGTGCGGTCCAAAAGGCGTCCATCGCGTTCTACAATCAGACCAAACGAGACTATGTAATCATGACCATTAATGAACCGCTGGAGATGACAAGCTTAACCGGGAATATTTCAATCAAGGACGGAAAACCTTTTGTACACGCGCACGTAACCCTGGCCGATTCCACGGGCAACGTTTATGGCGGTCATCTTGCCCCGGGAACGATTGTCTTTGCCTGTGAATTTATTATAAAGACGTTTGACGGGTTGATGCTGGAAAGAAGATTTGATGAGGATACGGGATTATCTCTATGGTCCTTGCAGGAATAAAAACGGCGTTTGAATATTCATTGTTGGATAAGACATGATGGAAATCAGAAATGTTCAGAGTAGTACGATCAAAGATAAGGCTGCGCTATTCATTGTTACAAGCGTTTTTACATCGATGTTAGGTTTGATTCTGTCGTGTGCCGGCGTTCCTGAAAAGCAATGGCATAATAACAGTACGACCATAGGCCAGTCTGTCCGGGATACGCAAGATGATGGGAGCCTTGCTGACGAGTTGCAACCGCAAACGGATTCCATCGGCAGATCACCCGCGACTGACCATAGCCGTGATGATAATTTTGTTGCCCTTGAAAACGGAACGGTCCTGGACAAAAAAACCAATCTCATGTGGGCCAGTAAAGATAATGGCGCAAACATCAACTGGCATGACGCCAAGTTATATTGCGAACAATACAACGGCGGAAGCTACACCGACTGGCGCATGCCGACGATCGATGAACTGGCGGATTTATACGATCACGGCAAGGAACAAACATCGGGTTATCACATTATTGATTTTATCACGATAACCCGCGCACTCCAATGGTCTTCCGATACGGACGGTTCTAATATGGTTGCCGTCTTATATTTCTATGATGGTGAGACGGTCTGGAATATTCCGTCCACCAGTTCTTACCGGGTGCTTCCTGTGCGAGATGCCCAACATGATTTTCGGATCTTATTGTCCAAAATCTTTCCCTCGCTGATCTCCGCGCCGCGATAATCCTTCCATAAATTCGGCAAGCCCTTTTTCTCGAAGAGGAAAAATTAGTGGACTCGACTTTTACGAAACCAGACGTTTTCGGAAGCAGGCCCCCATTTCCGAAGCTGCACGGTCAGATGCAAATTCGTTAGCCCAAATGCTTCATGCGAAACGTCATTACGAATAAGGTGACCGATTCGCTCAGGTGATCAAGGGCGTCACGGCCAGAGTCAAAGCGCTGGGACCTGCAAACAAGCTGGCGAAGAAACGTTAGCAGGGATGCTTATTGCCGCGCATCGCCTTACTCCCGGGAAAGTTTCCAATACCGGGACTTCGCAATTGACGAACCCCCTCACACATTTCGGCCCACCGCGATTGTGAAACTTGAGTCTTATTCCCTCTCCCGCTCCGGGAACATCCCTATGTGTTTCGCACAAAGGATAGTTCGTTCAACAAAATTCAGTGCGCCTATAGTGACCTTTAGGTTATGCGCTTCTGAAATGTGGGACTCACTAATTCGACTAACGCCTGAATGAACCTTGGTTTTCCGACACGAAGTGATCGGAAAATCTCAGAGTAAATTATCCCCCCACTGTCAGGTGGCAGGGACGAACATCGCTTTGCTCGTTCTACCACGGTACTATGCGCCTGGTATAGTTCACCTTACGCTTTAAACTTCATCCCGACTCGTCGGGATTCGTTTTCAGCTTGGCTCACTATCAGCAAGTCTCCAATCCCCATTCGCTTCGCTTCGGGGATAATTCGACTAACGCTTCGATCATCGCTTTGCTCGTTCTCAGCGAGTCTCATTATAAGGCAGAACCCCGCAAAACTTCACGGGGTTCCTGAAGGGTATATCTTTGAAGGGGAAAAGGGGTTAGTTGATCAAGTTTTTAAGAGCGTCAACCACCGGCGCTGTAAAAATTGAAATCAGCAAAGCATAAAGAGCAAAAGATCCTATTGCTTCACTCATATACAGCTTGGTGTATTTTCTTTTCAGAGAAATGATAATTAAGCCGCCAACAATTAAGCAACCAAGGTGAAAGAACGGGAAATTGGTGTTTCCGGTAACGCTGAATTCGGCATAGCTGAAAGAAGCGGTTACCAAAACGACGAAAGCAGTCAAGAGGGTTGTTTGCATTAATTTTCTCATAGCTCGTTTTATCTCCTTTTGGACAATCTTAAAACTCTTGGTCATTGTTTATGAAATAAATATGCCAACTTTTATGGAAAATATTAATTTATTATAAGTAATTAATATATAATATGATATTTTATATCTTCTAAAAGATAAACATTGCCGTCACTCTTTATAATGTTTAAAGAAACGTTAAATTCCAGGGGAAAATACAAAAAAATATTTAATAATTCTTTAATGGAAAATATTTTCACATTTTTTAATATTTATCTTGACAAACAATTCATATTCGATAATCATGAACCACCATTCAAAATTTGAACAATCATTCATGATATCGGTTTTCAGCGATGGAAAGACTGGAAAGAAAAGAACGTGAATTTAATATGCGCCGGGCATATATTCTGGCGCAGGCGGAGAAAATATTCTCCGTCAAAAGTTATCATAATGTCACGATGGCTGAAATCGCCAGCGCTTCCGGTTTTTCTACGGGGTCTCTTTATCAGTTTTTCGAAGGCAAGGAAAATCTTTACACATCGATGATCACCGAAAAACTCGATTTAATGTATACGGAAATCAGGGAGGCAACCGAGCGGACCGAAAATGTCACTGAGAAAATCGAGATGCTGGTCGATTCTCAACTGCAATTTATGGAAAAAAACGTCGATTTTTGCCGTTCCCTTTTTAAAGGCGAAAATGCAGCGTTGACGGAAGCCATGACTGCGCTGCGGAAAAAACTTATTGAAGACTACTTAAATTATGTCCGTTTCATTGAAAATTTGTTAAAAGAAGGCATCGAAAAAGGGGTGCTGAGAAACATGCCGGCCCATGATATGGCTCAATCTCTGGTGTATTTAATCCGAGCCGTATCGATGGAATGGATCCTGTTGTCGAGAAACGAGTCGCCCTCCGCCAAGAAGGGGTTTGTTCTGGACATTTTCTTTCATGGAGTGAAAAATCATGGCCGATAAAAAATCTTCATTCGTTATATTAATGTTACTGACAATCATCTTCTCCGTTCGTCCCGGTTTTGCCGGAGAATTCATGACTCTGGAGGAAAGCATCGACCTTGCTTTGAAAAACAGCATCGTGCTGAATATTGCGAAGGAAGGATTAAAAAGCGCTACCGCCCAGAAGATGGAGGCGGTTACGGGATTTTTGCCTAAATTCAGCACCTCTTACAGTTATTCGCGATTGAACGAGGCGCCGTTTTCCAGATTTCAGGGTCTTCCTCCAGGACCGCTCTATGACATGAACGGGATGGAAATTCCCGTAGGGACCAGAGACAATTACAACTGGAGTATCGAGGCAAAACAACCGCTGTTTGCCGGCGGTGCGATTCTGGCCAATTATCAGGCGAATCGGCTCGGAGAGGATACAGCCCGCCTGGAAGAAACGGCAAAAATACAGGACGTGGTGCAGGATGTTAAAATCGCTTATTTCAATATTTTGCGGACCCAGAAAATCCAGGAAGCGGCTGGCCAATCCGTGGAAATGCTCAAAGCGCACCGAGACGTGGCAGAAAATTATTTTAAAGCCGGCATGATTCCAAAGAATGATCTGCTTTATGCCGAAGTGGAACTGGCCAACGGCAAACAGGCCCTGGTGCGCGCTCAAAATGCCGTGGAACTCGCCAAATCACGCCTCAACTCTCTGTTGAAACGCGATATTTTTTCACCGGTGAACGTGGTGGACCAGCTGACGTATGAGCCAATGAAACAATCTTTTGAAGAATGTCTGAAGATCGCCCGCCAGTCAAGGCCGGAGTTGAAGATATCCTCACTGAAAGCGGAACAGGCCGGAAAACTGGTACGGATATCCCAGAGCGAATACTTTCCCGCCGTCAGTGTTATCGGCAATTATGGCCGCTTCGGGGATCATGCCTCGGTTCACGGCAGCGATTATAAGGACGCGGAAAGCTGGTACGTCATGGCCGTGGCCAACTGGAATTTCTGGGAATGGGGAAGAACGAAATTCAGAGTCGATGCCGGCCGGGCCAGAGAAAACCAGGCAATTGCGGCCTCCAAAGAGTTGAACGACCAGGTCGTTCTGGAAATAAAAAACGCCTATCTGATACTGCTGGAAGCGGAAAACCAAATCTCCGTATCGCAGAAACTGATTGAACAAGCCGAGGAAAATTTCCGTATCGCGGAAGAGCGATATAAAGAAAGAGTCGCCACGGCCACGGAAGTTCTCGACGCTCAGACTCTTTTGACCAGAGCGAAATCGGAATACGCCAACGCTCTCGGCGATTACAATATCAATTATGCGCGACTGCAGCGGGCTATGGGCAATATCTGGCCGTAGTTCCGGGGGAAAGGATTTCACAATGAAAAAAGGGGTTTTATGTTTGATGATCGCGCTGTCGGCGACGTTCATCTTGACCGCACCATCGGCCGCACAGGAATACACGCTCAATGAAATCTATGCAAAGGCGTTAAAAAGTTCCGAGAAAATCGAAATGGCCCGGGAGAATGTCTATGTCTCACAAATGAGCAAAAACAAGGCCTTGTCACTTTTAATTCCCCGGCTCACGGCTTATGGAAGTTACAGCTGGTTTACAGAAGACAAGTACAATATCGCGAACATCATGATCCAGCCCGAAGAATCGGGAGCGTGGGGGGTTCGAGCCGATCAGACCTTTTCACTCAGCGCACGCGAACTGGACGCCTTGACTATTGCCGGACAATCCATCTCTAAAAGCGAATACGATCTGGATTGGGCCAAATCGGATTTTGTTCTGGCCGTGGCCTCTTCTTTTTACGACGTGCTCAAAGCTCAGAAAACGCTGGAGATTGCCGGCGCCAATCTGGAAAGGCTGACCAAATACCATCATCTGGTCGAAACCCGGATGAAGGTCGGTGAATTGACCAAAACCGCCTTGCTGCGCGCCAAGGGAGAATTGTCGGGCGCAAAAGCGGACGATCTGAAGGCGTCCAACGCCCTGAAACTGGCGCGTGCCGCGCTGACACGTTTGACGGGTGTGGAACCGGATTTTCGTCTAAAAGAAGAAACCCTCTCCTCGCCGGAAGCCTGTGAAATCGAAAATCTGCGCAAATCGGCGCTGGAGGAGCGCACCGATCTGAAGAGTTATGATCTGCAGACGAGAATGGCCGAACAGCAGGTCCAATATGCCCGCGGCGCTTTCTGGCCCAGTATAGGTTTGTTCGCTGTTTTCAATCGGGCGGATCAGGATCCCGTCGGCTCGACATTTAATGACGAGAGTATTTATGGCGGCATCTCGCTTTCCTTCCCGTTTTTTGAAGGCGGCTTGAGGATGGCCGAATTCCGGGAGGCTAAAGCCAGAGAGCGTCAGGCCCGTCTGGCCTATGATGATTTAAAAAAGAGTGTGGATATTGAAGTGCAAAGCGCTTGTCTCGACTTGGATACATTGAAAGGTTCTTTAAAATTCCTGGAAGATCAGCAGGTCTTTGCCCGGGATAATTATAATGCGGTCATGAAACAATTTGAAAACGGCCTGGCAACCAGTCTGGATGTCATGGACGCCAACACGCTGTTGCTGACCGCCGACAAAAACGTAGCGGAAGCATTATACAACTATCAGTTGGCCTATTTAAAAATGAAGAGAGCGAGCGGCACATTGCTGCAGTTTGTTCTTGCTGAAAAATAACGTGGAGATTCATCGGTTCATAGTCAGGGGGAAAATATCATGCATTTCAGGAAGACGGTCCGCTTCAATACAAAAAAATTATCGGAAGTAACCGCTTTAAAATCAGTATTGCTGATTTTACTGGTGGCGGTCATCGCTTTGTCTCTGGCATCCTGCAAAAAGAAAGAGAAGGCCGTAAAAGAAAATCTGATCAATGTCCGCATTACACAGGCGGTCAAAAAACAGGTCCGTCCTTATATTGAAACGACCGGCACATTAAAAGCAGATGAGGAGGTCGTCATCAGTTCGGAAGTCGACGGCATTGTTAAGACCGTCAAAGTGGAAGAAGGCTCCGCGGTCGGCAGAGGAACGCTTCTCGCGGAAATCAACGATATTGATTACGCGCTGGATGAAAAACGCGCGGACGCGGCTCTGAAACAGGCCCAGGCCAATCTGGCCAACGTGAAAGCCGAATTTCAGAGAAAGGACGCCCTGTTCAGGGAAGAATTGATCACCCGGCAGCAATTCGACGATATATCCACCCGGGTTGCGCTGGCGGAGGCCGATTTGGCCAGAGCAAAAGCGACGCTGGATACATCCCGTGAAAGAGTGGCGAGGACGAAGATATATTCGCCACTGCGCGGCATGGTGAAGGAAAAAAGAATTTCCGTCGGCGATTATGTGCGCACCGGTTCGCCTCTGTTTCAATTAATCAAAGTCGATCTGCTGAAGTTGAATTTTACCGTTGGCGAGAGAGACCTTGCCGCTTTAAAGACAGGTCAGGATGTCGACTTTACCGTCGATTCGTTTCCCGACAAAAAATTCAAAGGCCGGGTCAATCTGCTTTATCCCCACCTGGAAGAACGGACAAGAACCATGCAGGCGGAAGCCGTTATTCCCAATGCCGGAGGTCTGCTGAAACCCGGATTGTTCGCCAAAGCCACGATTTATACGGGAGCCCCGCGGGACGTCGTTGTCGCTCCCCTGACCGCGCTGATTTACAACGATTCAACCGTCAGTCTCTTTGTTGTTGAAGAGACCACCGCCCGATCCAGAAAAGTTAAAACAGGTCAGAAATACGGGGAGAATATTGAAATCATCGAAGGCCTGAAAGATCAAGAACAGATTGTGGTTGTCGGTCAGAACAATTTGTCGGAAGGAGTAAAAGTCCATGTGGCTCGCTGATACATCGGTCAAACGTCCGGTCTTTGCCACCATGGTCATTATGGCGCTGGTGGTGCTGGGCATCGTCAGCTACCCCCGTATCGGCGTTGACCTGTTCCCCAAAGTCGATTTTCCCATCGTTACCATCACCACTACGCTCAAGGGCGCCAGTCCCGATGTCATGGATGTGGATGTGGCCGACAGAATCGAAGGCGCCGTCAACACGATCAACGGCGTAAAAACCATCACCTCCACCAGCACGGAAAGCGTTTCCCGCACCATTGTGGAATTCGTGCTGGAGAGAGATATTGACCAGGCCGTTCAGGATGTCCGTGAAAAAGTATCCACCATTCGCAGCAAATTACCGGAGGACATCGAAGAGCCCCGCATTGCCAAAGTCGATCCCGACTCACAACCGATTTTATACATGAACCTGACAGGCGATAAATCGATACGCGATCTGTCCACTTATGTCGATGAAGTCCTGAAAGAACAATTGCAGCGCATTAACGAAGTCGGCGATGTCACGTTTAACGGTTTACGGCTCAGACAGGTGCGTATCTGGCTGGACGCCGCCAGAATGCGGGCTTACGAAGTTTCTCCCGCCGATATTGTCCTTGCCCTGAAGCGTGAAAACGTCGAACTGCCGGGCGGTCGGATCGAAACACAAACCAAGGAATACACCGTGCGGATCAAGGGCGAGTTCCCCAGCATGCCGGACTTCAACGATCTGATTGTCAGTTATTATAAAGGCGCTCCGGTAAAAATCAAGGATATCGGCAGGGCGGAAGACGGCACGGAAGAGAAAAGATCGCTGGCCCGTTTCAACGGGGTTCCGGCCGTAGGCATCGGAATTCAGAAGCAATCGGGAACCAATACCGTTGCTGTCGCTGAAAGGGTGAGAAAAGAAGTCGACCGGATTAACAAGACACTGCCTCCCGGCATGAAGATCAATATTGCGATGGATCAATCCAAGTTTATCGTAAGATCGATCGATGAGGTGCAGAAGCATTTAATTCTCGGCAGTCTTTTTGCGATCATGGCGGTTTTCCTTTTTCTCAAAAATATCCGCACCACCTTGATCAGCGCCGTGGCGCTGCCTGTTTCCGTCATTTCCACCTTTGCCCTGATCAACGCGTTTGGCTTCACGTTCAATAATATGACCATGCTGGCGTTGTCGCTCTCGGTGGGGCTTTTGATCGATGATGCGATTATCGTTATTGAGAATATTTACCGGCATGTGGAAGAAGGCATGGGACCCGTGGAAGCGGCAAAATTTGCCACGTCGGAAATCGGCCTCGCGGTTATGGCCACCACGCTGGCGATCGTGGCTATATTCCTCCCTGTCGCTTTCATGAAAGGGCTGATCGGCCGGTTTTTTCTGCAATTTGCTTTGACCATCGTTTTCGCCGTTCTGGTGTCTCTGCTTGTTTCCTTTACTCTGACACCGATGATGGCGTCTCTTTTTCTCAAACCGCACAATTCCCCGGCGTCAAAAGGCAACTTTATCACGCGTTGGTCTTTCTGGAAAAAAACCGGTGATCTTCTGGAAAAGAATTATAAGAGATTGGAAGCTTTTTACAGCCGTGTTCTGAGATTTTCGCTCCGGCACAGGGCGTTGATGCTTTTTGCAACACTCCTCGTTTTTATTTTCAGTATTTTGATCATGATCTTCGGGCTGGGCAAGGAATTCCTGCCGCCTGAGGATCAGGGCAATTTCATCGTTCGCCTCGAGGCGCCCATTGATTACTCGGTCGAACAGGTGGAAAAGTATTTCACGCCTGCCGAAAAAATGGTCAGAGATATTCCGGAAATCAAGTCTGTGTTTTATGTTCAGGGGTATCAGGGGTACTCCAACCGCGGAATCATGATTGTCGGGTTAGTCCCGAAGGCTGATCGTGAAAAGAGTCAGGAAGACATCAAGAAAATTATCCGAACGAAACTCAAGCAGATTCCGGGTCTCAAGGTATCGGCAGAAGATATCTCCCTGGTTGGCGGCGGCATCAGACAGGTGCCGATCCAGTACAGTATCCGCGGACAGGATTTGATCGAATTGCAGAAATATGCCAAACAGATTACCGCTGAATTTGCCAGACTGCCGGGAATCGTGGATGTGGATACTTCGCTGGAAGCGGGCAAGCCTGAAGTCAAGGTTTATGTCGATCGCGACAAGGCGGCAGACCTGGGTGTGGATGTTGCCACGATCGCCGAAGCCATCAACCTACTTGTGGGCGGAGAACTCGATATTGCCCGGTATAAAGATGAGAAAAAGGGCAAACGGTATGATATCAGGGTAAGACTGAATCCCGAAGACAGGGAAAGCTCCGCAGCCATGCAGAGAATTTATGTGCGTGCCCGGGACGGAAAACTTGTGGAACTGAGCAACGTGGTCAAAATCGCAGAGGGCACCGGCCCCAGTGTGATCAACCGCGCCGACCGTCAGCGCGCCATTACTATTTTTGCTTCTCTGGAAGGAAAGCCGCTGGGCGAGGCCCGGAATGAGCTGGATGACATTGCCGGGCGCATTCTGCCGGCGGATTATGTGCCGAAGTATTACGGCATGGCCGAAGTTATGCAGGAGTCTTTTATCTTTCTTCTTTATGCCTTGCTGCTGGGCATCGTTATGGCCTATATGATTCTGGCGTCGCAATTTGAAAGTTTCATCCACCCGGCTACCGTTTTGCTTTCCATGCCGCTGTCGTTTATCGGGGCTTTCGGAGCGCTTTTTCTCACCGGAAAAACGCTCAACATTTTCAGCCTCATCGGTTTAATCCTTTTAATGGGACTGGTGAAGAAAAACGCCATCTTGCTCGTTGACTACACCAATGTTTTACGGGAACGCGGCATGCCTCGCCGGGAAGCGATCCTGCAGGCCGGGCCGGTGCGAATGCGGCCGATTCTCATGACTACCTTTGCCATGATTTTCGGTATGTTGCCAATTGCATTTGCCGTTGGTGAAGGCGCGGAGACCCGCGCTCCGATGGGCATCGCCGTTATCGGCGGTTTGCTGACCTCCCTGGTTTTGACGCTGGTTGTTGTGCCGGCAGCCTATGATATCTTCGATGACTGGCAGGAATATTTTAAGAAAAAGCGTTCGAAAAAAGCCGGCTAAGCGATAATTGATAGAAAAGTCTTTTCCATAAGAGGTGAAGATTATGAAAATGTTTTATGTTATTTACGCCGAAGCGACCGATGACGATATTATAGCCGCATTCAAAAAAGCCGGATTCAAGGCATACACTAAAATAAGCGGATTAATGGGTGAAGGCGAAGAAACCGAGCCGAAGCTGGGCACACATTACTGGCCGGGCAATAACAACGCCCTGATGCTCGCCGTCAGTGATGAGAAAATAAAACTTCTCTGTGAACTGGTCAGAACATTAAAAGTGAAGCATCCCCGCGCGGGCCTGAGAGCCTTTACGTTTCCCCTGGAAGAGGAATGCGTTTAACATCATCTTTTCTCCCGGACAGAACCCTGACGCCGTTACGTTCGACGTATTTCCAGGAACCATCTGCCTGATGAAGGATGATTAGAAAAGAGCCCGTCACATCCATTGCGCCAAAGGGAATTTGACGGATTTCAAAAAATATGCAAGATTGCCTTCCATAAAATCGGTAACAGTCAAAACTTTTTTGAAGCTTCAGGAAAGGAGAATATCAGTATGCCGGATGCGGACGGAATCAAAGAAGCCAAAATGTTTCATTGCGACATGCCTCAGGAAACGCAGGGATTTTTTCTCAAGGGATCGAACGCGCTGGACTGGGGAATGAAAAACAGACTTTCCCGGATATTCAATCCTAAATCCGGACGCACCGTGATGCTGGCCATTGATCATGGTTATTTTCAGGGACCCACCACCGGTCTGGAACGGGTAGACATCAACATTCTTCCTCTGGCGCCTTTTGCCGACACCCTGATGCTGACCAGAGGCATTCTGCGCAGCGTCATACCGCCTTCATTCAATCAGTCGGTCGTCCTGCGGGTTTCCGGCGGCGCGAGCATTCTCAAAGAACTTTCCAATGAAGAAATCGCCGTAGATATCGAAGACTCCATTCGTCTGAATGTCTGCGCCATGGCCGTACAGGTTTTCATCGGCGGCGAGTTTGAAAGACAGTCTATCCTCAACATGACGAAAATGGTGGATATCGGCAACCGTTACGGCATTCCGACGCTCGCGGTGACAGCCGTCGGCAAGGATATGGCCCGCGATGCAAAGTATTTCCGGCTGGCCTGTAGAATATGCGCGGAACTGGGCGCGCACTATATCAAAACCTATTACGTGGAAAAAGATTTCGAAACCGTAACGTCGTCCTGCCCGGTGCCGATTGTCATGGCCGGCGGCAAGAAGATTCCGGAACTCGATGCGCTGACCATGGCTTACAACGCTGTGCAAAAAGGGGCCGCCGGTGTGGACATGGGACGCAATATCTTCCAGTCGGATGCGCCGATTGCCATGATCCAGGCGGTGCGCGCCGTCGTTCATGACCATGAAACTCCGAAAAAGGCTTTCGAGCTCTACAAAAGTTTGAAAAAGAAATGCTGAAACGGAACTCTTATTCATTATCATATTGCCATGTCGACCGAAGGGAGAAATCTTCTAAAGCAATATTATCAAAAAAAGATTTCTGATCGATTTGCTCCCCGAAATGAAATGAAGGATGTTGTAAACTTATCAATATTAACCCCAATCCCGCGCGCTTCAAGATCACGGGATAATATTGTACTTACAAAAATGATTTTTATCCCACATGGCTACGTAGGTGGGATAATTCGACTTGCAAATATCACAGAGTTCCTCTTGTGATATTTGTCCTGCCGGATAGTCTGGCGGGAGAGTTCGTCCCTCAGATTTCAATACGATACACCCTTGAAATCTGAGACTCACTAAGTTTCATCAGGTCTCATTATGAAAGTCGCGTACTGGTATAATAATAAAGATATCCGCATCGAAGACGTTCCGACACCGAAACCGGGGGTGAAGGAAATGCTGGTAAAGGTCATGTCCTGCGGCATTTGCGGCAGCGACATTGTCGAATGGTACCGGCTGCCTCGGGCGCCGCTGATTCAGGGACATGAAGTAGGCGCCCGAATTGTGGCCGTCGGAAAATCCGTAAAGAAATACAAACCCGGCGATCGCGTATTTATCGCTCCCAAAGTGCCCTGCATGAAATGTTATTACTGCCGGAACGGACACTATCCGCAATGTGCCGAGATTAAAGAAAGGCTGCCCGGTGGTTTTGCCGAATACATTCTTGTTCCGGAGATGTTAATAAAAAACGGAACGTATCTGTTGCCCGACAGCATTGATTATGATCAAAGCACATTCATCGAACCGCTCGCCTGCGTCGTCCGCGCGCAAAGGCTCGCCGGTGTGAAAAAAGGACAAACGATTTTGGTTATTGGCTGCGGTATGTCCGGCTTGCTCAACATAAAACTGGCCGCAAGCAAAGGATGCAAAATCATCGCCGCCGACATCAACCGGAAGAAATTGGATGTTGCCCGGGAAATGGGCGCCGATATTGTAATCAACGCGGCCGATAATATTTCAAAATGCCTGACGGAACAGACCGGCAGAAAAGCCGATATTGTTTTTTTATGCGCTTCTGCAGATTCCGCCGTAGAACAGGCCTGGCAAGGCGTGGACAAAGGCGGCGTGGTTGTGCTCTTCACCGTTCCGGGACCGGACAAGAAAGTGGTCGTTCCGATCAACGATTTCTGGATGAAGGAAATTACCATCCTGACTTCTTACTACTGCGGTCCGCCCGATATTATTGAAGCGATAAAATTAATAGAATGGCAAACTGTTTCCGTGGAGGATCTGATTACACACCGGATTCCTTTAACGGATATCGTCAAAGGGTTTCAACTGGTCGTTGACGGACGAGAATCCATCAAGATCATTATTAAGCCGCAGGATCCGACGGCCCTTTAAATTCATTTTAATTGGCGGTTGCTTCTTTAATCGTCTGCGCCACTTTTTTATCCTCAAAAAGTTTTTCGATGGCATCGGACAGAACCATATCAGCCTGCTGCCCAAGAATGTTTTCAGAAAACAAAACATGTTCCTGGGTATAAATGCTTTTTACGCGGGTTCTGTACAATATCCTGCCCCGGGCTGCATCCGCGATAACAACGGCCAGTGTCATATTCGTATTGTAGGAATTCGTCAGATTTCCTTTTCGACAGATGATCTCCAGCTCTTCTATATTGCCACCGATGAGAATGCCGGCATTCCCCATCGGAATTTTATCCTCTTTCAAATCCCATGGCTCATTGATCTCGGCAATCCGATATCCGGCTTTCTTCAAATATTGCTTTATCCCATGGGCGACAGCCTTTGTCGGCTTGACATTGCGGGGGAAAACCAGAATCTTTGCGCCATTGTTTTGAATCACGCGACCGATGACGAGCGGATCATCAATCTGACGCACATCTGTGAATTCAGCGACGGCAACAGAGCCTGATGCCTGTCCGGCAACTTTCAAATAAGCGGGAATGACCGACATCTCCCCGTCATAGTACATATTGACACTGTAGAGTCTCGGCCCGGCGCACCCCGATAGACAAAAGACAGAAAAGATCGTCATGACGGTGAAAAGACGATAGATCGGCTTAAGATTCATAAAGGCTCCCTTAATTGTCATCAAGCTGAATCACGAAACTTGATTTTTTTCTTTTTAATTTTGAACGATATATAATATAATTACTGCAATTTGGCAAAGTAAAATATGGGAAGCATTGATAACCTTAACCATTTTTCTAACTCAAAAAATCTAAGGAGGGCACTATGACGGAAGCAACCCAACAAGCTTTATGCGGACTGAGAGACCTGACCATGATCAAATGGTATGTAATTCCCCTTCTGGCTATTGTCTGTTATATTTACACAAAAGAAATAAAGTTGGCGCGCCAAACCAAAAACTGGAACGCCGTCCTGGCCGGATTGACTATTTTCGGCGTGGATTTCTTCAACGAAACATGGAACGGATGGGTAATGTATCTGACGCAACGTTCCGCTTTCTGGACAACTCCCGGCGATACCGCCCTGCGGACCCTGGTGGGTTGGAATATTGAAATCATGTTCATGTTTCTAATCCTGGGCATTATTTATTACCACACCTTGTCAGAAAGCACGAAAGAGAAAATACTGGGCATTCCTGAAAAATGGTTCTGGGCCATTGGTTTCAGCGCCTTCTGCGTTTTTGTCGAATGCCTGCTCAACATCGGAGGCCATCTGGTCTGGGAATACCCGTTCTGGTATCTATCCTTCAAGGGCGTCTGGCTTATTTTCCTGATTGGCTATTTCCACTTTTTCTGTTTCGCCATTCTGGTCATCAGCCTGAAATCCATGAAGGCCAAGCTGACGACCGTTGGCATCATCTACGCGGTGCCGATCATTATGAACGTGCTGGCTTTCGGGTTCTGGGGCTGGAATTACTAAAGGTTAAAGCGCAACATAGTCGTCAAGGACCTTATTATATTTTTCGTGAATCATTTTGCGGTCGAATTCCCAGAATTCGGCAAGCATTCTGGTTTGCTCTTCCTTGTCAAAATATTCCTGACAAGGATAAAAAAAATGTTTATCTTCCTTTTCGATATGTTTGGGATAAAAGTTGCCCAACTGCCTCGCAGCATCAATAATCCGGGGTAATTCATCCTGATTGCCCTGCAGGTATTTATTTTTTGCCGCGACCAGCGCGGCCGTTGTTTTTCTGCCCCAGACATGCTCATCAAGCAGTTCCTGCATGATTTTCTTCAATTCGGGAGTAAGGTCTTTTTTTGCCAGATCTCTGAAAAGAATTTCCTCTTCCTTGCCATGATGCGTTCGGTCAGCATAAACACGGATGAAATCAACGGCCATATCAATAATCAGCGGGTTAACCTTTCGGGTCTTTTCCACGTGATCCATATGACGCATCATCGAAGCAAGCATTTTTTCAATCAATCTGTGTTCCCACATTAAAGGACCGATGGGTTTCATAGTTCTGTCTCCTTTTTTGAATTTGCGGTATTTCATTTATACCATGAATCAGATTTTTTTTCATCGCTTGAATATTCAATGATGGATATATGTTGCATCGCTGTTTCATTTCTGGTAATTTTTTAAAATGATATTTGACTGAAAAGGATTTGACTTCCTCGTAAAAAGCCGGATATTAGAAACCGGATTTAATGTGCCGCGTTTTTATTCAGAATAACACGGCATAATTAAATCTTCACGATCAACGCTGCCATGAGAAAGAAGATTGATGATGTTTTTAAAAAGAATACCGCTGTTGATACTGTTTTGTTTAATTTTAATTTTTTCCTGTCAACAGGCCAACGATCCCGATCCGAAAGATAAGAAGCTCCATGTCATTGCCACAATTTTCCCCGTTTACGATTTCGCCCGCAATATCGGCGGTGATAAAATCAACATTAAAATGCTCCTGCCGCCGGGAACGGACGCTCACCATTACGAGTTGAGGCCTGAAGATATCGTCAAAGTCACAAAAGCCGATGTTTTCCTTTTTACCAATTTCGAACTGGAACAGTGGGCCTATAAAATTATCAAGGCCGCCGATAAAAACACCAATATGCTGGCGGTGGAAACCGGTAATGGCGCAATTTTACTGCCGCTTGATCAAGAGAACGACCATCATGACACGCATGAAAATCATGACGGGCATGTATCCCGGTTTGATCCGCACATCTGGCTGGATATGGATAACGCGCAGAAGATGGTGGATAATATCACGGAAGCTTTCATTCAGAAAGATCCGCGCAACAGCGACTATTATTTAAAGAATGCCGGTGACTACAAACGTAAATTGACGAACATGGATCAACAGTATCGAACGGCGCTCGCCGCATGCAAAACGAGGACGGTTCTGCATGCCGGACACTGGGCCTTCGCCTATCTGACTGCAAGATACCATCTGCAATATATCGCGGCTTACAATGTTTTTGCCGACGCAGAACCGGCACCGCAACAGATTTTTGTTTTAATCGATCAGATCAAGAATGAAAAAGTGTCTCATGTCTATTATGAAGACATGATGAACCCCCGCCTGGCAAAAACAATCGCCAGCGAAACGGCCGCTGGTTTGTTAAAACTCAATAACGGACACGATATCAGCAAAGCGGATATAAACAAGGGAGAATCATTTCTCTCATTAATGGAAAAAAATCTGATCAATTTGCAGAAAGGATTGCAATGTCCGAAACAATAATCAGCATTGAGAATCTTTCTTTCTGTTATCAAGGAACGGAAGCCATCAGCGATATTTCGTTCGTTGTCAACCCAGGCGATTATCTGGGAATTGCCGGTTCCAACGGCTCCGGCAAAAGCACTCTCATCAAAAATATTCTCGGTATTCTTGAACCGCAGAAGGGAAACATCAGACTCTTCGGACAGCCCTTAACCTCTTTTAATCAATGGCACAGAATCGGTTACTTGCCGCAAAGAATCAACGCGCTGAATTACCACTTTCCCTGTACCGCTGCGGAAATTGTGCAACTGGGAATAAAGAAACGAAATCCGGCCGCTTTGAAAACCATCCTTGCACAGATGGGGATAGCTCATCTTGCCGGCAAGCTCATCGGTGAATTATCTTACGGCGAACAACAAAGAGTGATGCTGGCGCGGGCCTTAATCCGGAAACCGGATTTGCTGATCTTTGACGAACCGACGACCGCCCTGGATCCGGAAACGAGAGATGTTTTCTATACGCTTACGGAAGAGGTGAATCGAACCGGGACAACGGTTGTTCTGGTCACGCATGATACCGGCATTATCGGGAAATACGCCCGTAACCTCCTTTATATGGATAAGAAAATAATATTTTTCGGAACGTTTGAGGACTTCTGCGCCTCAGCGGATATGACCGGATTTTTCGGACCAAACAGTCAGCACGTCATTTGTCATCAGCACGATAAAAAGAGAAATGGCCTCACATGGAATTAAGCAGCATTCTCAATTATGAATTTGTACAGCGCGCATTTCTGGGAGGCATCCTGATTGCCGCCATCGCTTCCATTCTGGGAGTGTTTCTTGTTTTACGCCGTTTCTCGCTCATCGGTGACGGTCTTTCCCATGTTACGTTCGGAAGCGTTGCCGTAGTCATGCTGCTGGGCGTCAGTCCGACTTACATTACACTGGCAGCGCTGCCTCTGGTGATGTTGTCTTCTCTGGCCATTCTGAAACTGACCCAGTCAAAGCGCATTCAGGGAGATGCGGCCATCGGCATCGTTTCCTCCATCGGAATTGCCGCGGGCATTATCCTGGCCAGTTTATCCGGCGGGTATAATCTCGATTTATTCAGCTATCTTTTCGGAAATATCCTCACAGTCACTCATACGGAGATATTGCTTTCACTGATCGTTTTTTTTACCGTCGTGGCCACAATCGTATTGTTCTATGACGATCTTCTTGCCCTGACATTCGATGAAGAACTGGCCCTGACCATGGGGGTGAAAACAAAGAGAATCAATATGATTCTTTTTCTACTTACGGCGGTTGCCGCTGTTCTGGCTATGAAAGTCGCCGGCATCATGCTTGTTTCAGCAATGCTTATTATTCCTCCCTTAACCGCTTTGCAGTTATCTCTCGGGTTCCGGATGACCATGATTGCTTCTGTTTTATTCTCAATATTATCGGTAACTTTTGGGCTTATCCTTGCTTTTGTGTTGAATTTACCGGCAGGAGGAACTATAGTGCTCCTGAACATATTCTTTCTTTTACTGGTTTTCGGCGTTAAAAGAATAATGTCTTCAACCCGTTAGACGATTTATACCCATACGGGGCTTTCGAAGCAATAGAAACGAAGCTCATCACGGAGGCAGACAACTACATTTCTAACGAGGTAAAACAGATGGCTCTTACCTTTCAGGAGCATCGCTGGAACATCATTTTTATTGTAGCGTTGATTTGCGGCATGGTTTTTCCCCAGGGCCTGCACGTCGGCAGGATTCTGATTCTTCCCGCTTTAATGATCATTATAACCATTACCTTGCTGAGATTTCCCCGCGGTTTCTTCCGTCATCCCGGATCTCTTTTTTATTCTTCCATAAGAGGTAATCTTCTGAATTATCTCGTGCTGGGAAATTTCATTATCCTGACGGGCGCTTTTCTGATTCAGAAACAGGAGCTTTGGGCAGGCATGGTTCTGGTTGCCGCGATGCCGTCATCACTGGAAATCATTCTTTTGGGCATCTTATTGCGCATCGAAAAAAATTACGTTTTTACGTCCATTGCGGGAACGTTTTTCGGAACGTTGTTCATCATACCGCTGGTCGGTTTGTGCTTTTTTAAATATATCAACCTGAATTATTGGAATATCATCGTTCTGATCCTGTGCCTGATCGTCCTGCCGCTGGTGATTTCACGGCTGGCCGTGGAAAAAGAATGGGATCATGTTATCAAAAAACATGAAGATGCGGCGCTCGACTACTGCTATTTTACAGTTTTTTACGCCATAACGGCCAACAGTAGAATTTTCCTCATGAATCCGTCGATAGAACTTGTCATGATCGCCTGCATAGCGTTTACCAGCACGTTCGTCTTTTATTTCCTCATCCGGAAAATCGGACTCTATTTTCACGGGCAGGAAAACAAAGTTAATTTTTTTATACTTTTGGGAACCATGAAGGATTGTGGTCTGGCCGGAGGCATAGCCCTCACCCTGTTTAATCAGGAGGTCGCCGTTCCCACGTTAATTTTTGCCGTTTTCACGTTCGTTTATATCAACTGGCTCAGATACAAGGCGAGGAACGTTGGCGGCGAAAATCAAACACCATAAAACATGTTATGAATTTGACAAATTCAAAACATGAATTATTATAAGAGCAACATAGATTAGACCGTGTTGATGGCATCCTGAGAGGCTTTGCTATCCGGATGCAGTGCCGGGATAAAAAGATTTTTACTTTTCCCGCAATTCAGCGGGAAAATAAAGTTTTTAAAAAAGGAGATTGAACATGGCTATATTATTACCGGAACTCCCCTACGCGAAAGATGCTTTGGCGCCTGTGATCAGTGCCAACACTCTGGATTTTCATCATGGCAAACATCACAAAGCTTACGTGGACAACTTAAACAAATTCATTGCCGGAACCGACCTTGAACAAAAATCACTCGAAGACATCATCACAACAACCGTTAACGACTCTTCCAAGACCGGAATATTCAACAACGCCGCTCAGGTATGGAATCACTCCTTCTACTGGCAGTGTCTGAAAAAAGCGGGAGGAGGCGTTCCCACCGGCAAAATCGCGGAAAAAATAAATGCCGTATGGGGAAGCTACGAAAAATTTGTCGAAGAGTTAAAAAACGCCGGCGCCACCCAATTCGGCAGCGGCTGGGCCTGGCTTGTTTTAGACGGCAATCAGTTGAAAATAACGAAAACGGCCAATGCCGACACGCCTTTAGCCCACGGTCAAAAGGCGCTTTTAACCATCGATGTCTGGGAGCACGCTTATTATCTGGATTATCAAAATCGCCGACCGGATTATCTGGCCGCGGTTATTCAAAATTTAATTAACTGGGACTTCGTGAATGCAAATTTAGCAGGCTAGAAATTATTTCCTGCGTTTTTCCGGCATGAAATAATTTCGTTAACGCACTGGAAAACTGGACTGATTGTTTAATAAGAATCAAGTTGGACAAAGAAAAGGAGGCAGAATAAATGCCTCCTTTTTATATTTTATCCGAACAGGCAATAACGGTTATTTTTTCTTATCAACTCTGAGCTTGAGTTCTTTTCCGACTTTAAAAAAGGGCAGTTTTTTGGGTTCAACCTGGATTTTAGTACCGGTTTTCGGGTTTCTTCCCGTGTAGGAACCGTATTTTTTCACGACGAAACTGCCGAAGCCTCTGATTTCAATACGGCCATTTTTCTTCAATTCGTCGGTAAAACCCTTGAAGATAAGATTTACAACATCAATCGCCTTTTTTTCCGTCAGATTTAACTTAGTGCTTAAAGCTTCAATAAGATCGGATTTGTTCATACCCCCTCCTTCGTACTGATGGCAACGCATAATTACCAGATAACAATATAATTTTTATCTTTTCTATGGCTGAATTTATTATTTATTTTTCGGTGAAAGTCAAGAAAATTTTACCTTTTTGAGCTTTGTGCATCATCCAGAAGCTGTTTGACTTCTTTGGTCGTCAAATGCCGCCACTCGCCTTCTTTCAACGTGCCCAACGTGAGATCACCGATCGCTTCACGCACCAGATGGGCAACTCTGTAGCCAATTTTCTCAAATCCTCTACGGATAATTCTGTTTTTTCCTTCCCTCAGCGTCAGACGCAGCCAGCAACTCCTGTCGTTATATTTTTCCACTCTGAGATTTTCCGGCTTGAAAAAATCATCGTCAACTTTAATGCCCTTGCTTAATTGTTTCAATTCTTCCCTGGATAAACGTCCCTGAATTTTGACTTTGTAAATTTTGGGTTTCTGAAAACGGGGATGCTGAATTTGCTGCGAAAAATTTCCATCATTCGTCAGAAGCAGCAGCCCCCTGGAATCGTAATCCAATCGTCCCACCGGATAAACTCTCTCCGGGACATCGCTCAATAAATCAACAACGGTCGGTCTTGACTGAGGATCATGAAGTGTCGTTACAAATCCGGCGGGTTTATGCAGGGCGATATAATACTTTGTTTTTTCTACGGAAATGATATTGCCGTCAATGCGGATGGTATCTTTGGCGGCGTCCGCTTTTTCCCCCAGCTTCGTCACGACAACACCGTTCACGCTGACGCGTCCCTGGGTAATCAACTCCTCGGCATGACGCCGTGAAGTGATTCCGGCAGTCGCAATAACTTTTTGCAGACGCTCTTTCATAAGTCAGAAGCTTCTTCTATCTTTTCTTCTATGCTTTCCTGTTTTGCACCATCCTGATCACATTCAATTAATTCCTGTTGCAGTTCCGATATGTCCTGATCCTGCTCCAAAAGTTCCTGCTGTTGCAGCTCCTGCTGCTGATGGAGTTCTTTTAACTCACGAATATTGGGCAGATCCATGATATCTTTGAGATTGAAAACTTCCAGAAATTTCCGGGTTGTTCCGTAAATGATCGGCTTACCGGGCACATCCTTACGCCCGACGATACGAATAAGCTTTCTTTCCAGAAGACCTTTAAGCGGACCGCCCACATCCACGCCGCGAATATCTTCGATTTCCGATTTAACAATCGGCTGTTTATAGGCGATGATGGCCAGAGTCTCCAGCGCCTGCGGTGAAAGCGAATGAGGTTTGGTGCTTTTGAGTTTCTTTATCCACTGACTGAGTTCGGGGCTGGTGCGGAACTGAAATCCCCCGGCAACTTCCTGCAGAAAAATCCCTCCCTGCCGCTCATTGTACTCCGTTACGAGTTGCGCGATGATTTCCTGAATGTCTTTTTTATCCATTTCGGGAAAAACAGCGCGAATTTTCTCGGGTGCCAACGGCGTGTCGGAAGCAAAAATCAAAGATTCAATGACTGCTTTTATCTTTTCCATTTACGACTCCACGGCCGGAAATATCCGGATAACTCCAAAAATAGACGTTTGATATGCCTTAATCATTCTCAATTTAATGAGTTCCAGTATCGCCAAAAAAGTATAGATGATGCGCCGGCGATCTCTTTTCCCCTGAAGCAAATCCTCAAAGGTAAGATTTTTTGTCAAGGTCAACTGATCCATAATTTCATTGATTATATCCGTCAGAGACAGTTTCTCCAAATCTATTTCCATCAAAACCTTTTTATCCATCTGTGCAATAACGCGATGGAAAGCTTCAATCAGTTCAAAAACGCCGACCTCGATGAGCTCTTCTTCATCATCCGTAGATTTTTCCGTCTCTTCAGGCAAAACTGCCGCACGGGTAAAAACATCTCTTTCCAGCAGCGGCCGGCTGCCCAGGTTTTCCGCTATTTCTTTAAATGTCTTATGCTCCAAAAGCTGTCGGACCAGTTCGGCGCGGGGATCTTCCTCTTCTTCTTCCGGCTCTTCCGGCGGCGGCAAAAGCATCCGGGATTTGATGTGAATGAGAGTGGCAGCCATGATCAGATACTCTCCGGCCAGATCCAGATTCAAGGCCTTGATCATTTTCAGGTAATCAAGGTATTGCTCGGTAATCAGGGCGACGGGAATGTTATAGATGTCAATTTCGTTCTTTTTAATCAGATAAAGAAGCAGATCCAGCGGACCTTCAAAGATATCCAGCTTAATGGCGTAATTTAAGTTTTGTTCGTTTTCCATACAAATTACCGGAAACTCTCGTGTCCGTTCGGACCCCGACAGGCATTTAGATATTCATCGCGTTACGGACTTCTTCCATCGTCTGACGGGCTATCTTTTTCGCCTTTTCATTGCCGTCTTCTATAATCGCCCCGATTTCATCCATATGACTTGTATAATAGTCCATACGCTCGTGCACGGGGCGTAATTCTTCGGCAACACGCGCGGCCAGCATTTTCTTACAGTCCGTGCAGCCGATTCCGGCTTTACGGCATTCGATATCGATCTCTTTAATTTTCTCTTGTGAAGAATACAAGCCATGAAAGGTGAACACGTTGCATATCTCAGGGTTGCCCGGATCGGTCTTTCTCATCCGCTGTGGATCGGTGAACATGGAACCTATTTTATTTTTCAAAATTTTGTCGCGATCGCCGATGTAAATGGAATTATCGTAGGACTTGCTCATTTTTCTGCCGTCGGTTCCCAGCAGCTTGGGAACACTGGTCAAAAGCGGCTCGGGAACGGGAAATATTTCTTTGTAAAGAAAATTAAAACGACGGGCGATTTCCCGGGTCAGTTCGACATGCGGAAGCTGATCAACGCCGACCGGAACTCCGTATGCTTTATACATGATAATGTCGGCGGCCTGCAACACGGGATATCCCAGGAATCCGAAGGTCGATAAATCCTTGTTGGCCAGTTCGGTCTTCATTTCTTTGTAAGTGGGATTACGCTCCAGCCAGGCCAGCGGTGTGATCATGGAAAGCAGCAGAAAAAGCTCTGCGTGCTCTTTGACGGCCGACTGCACAAAAAGCGTGCTTTTTTGCGGATCAAGTCCCACGCTGAGCCAGTCTATCACCATACTGACGACATTATCCTTAATGCCCTCCGTGGAACTGTACTCGCTGGTAATCGCGTGCCAGTCGGCAACAAAATAAAAACAATCATATTTGCCGCTTTCCTGCAATTCAATCCAGTTTTTCAAAGCGCCATGCAGGTTGCCCAGATGCAGCTTGCCGGTTGGCCTCATTCCGCTGAGTATTCTCTTTCTCTTCAAAAACAACTCCTTTAAAGTCAAAACGAACTAAGGCCTCCGGCTATGACAAAATACGGAGGCCTTAGTTTAAATGAACCAGATGATCTGTTATTTAACTTTACCGGCCAGTTCTTTTCCTGCCTTGAATTTGACAACTTTCTTCGCGGGAATCTTAATGGCTTTGCCGGTCTGAGGATTCCGGCCTTCTCTGGCTTTTCTCTTTACGACGGAAAACGTGCCGAAGCCGACCAGAGCGAGTTTGCCGCTTTTCTTCAGTTCTTTGGTAACCGCGTCCTGAAACGTATCCAATGCTTTCCCCGCTTTGTCCTTGGTAATGCCTGCCGATTTCGCGATAACTCCGATTAATTCTGCCTTCGTCATCTTCTAAAATCCCCCTTTCATAAAATCAAATTTTTGAATTTTATTATCAACCGCTTTCACGGTCATAACCAAAGTTTCTAACATAAAACGAGTCAAGCTTACCCGCAACATGACAGGAAAATGTCCAGGCCTTCTGTGCCGTGTTTCATCAAACGCGTTTCTATATTCTGTTCAAACCTGCTTGTTCTCTGATTTGGGATGGGATCATTTCCCTCAAGTTCGCGCTACGACTAGCACAATAAAGATTAACAATCAAGGAAAAAATCTTTTATGCCTCAATAATTTCCCCGTTTTTTCAGTCGAGATTCTCGTCCTTTTCCCGTTCATCTCATGAGGTCTGCCCATCGACGGTATATTCGTTCGAGGTAAAATTTATCGGTCACCGCCCGGGAGCGTGATTCTTTACAAAAGAGAACCTTTATGTTAAAAAGCCCGCCTTAACGGATTCGGGTATGTTATGCAAAGCTCCAATGTCGAAAAAATAAAAACATGGTTTGTGTTATCGCGCCCTCCTTTTCATGCGGTTGGTGTTCTGCCTTTCATACTGGGAACGGTTCTGGCATATCAACTGAACTCCGTCTTCAGCCCGGAAATCTTTCTTCTGGGAGTTTCCGGCGTTATCCTGATCATGCTGTCGACTTACCATTCCGGCGAATATTTCGATTACCCCGGAGACGTTATTTCCAATCGTCTGCATGAAAATCTGTTTGCCGGCGGCACCCGTATTCTGCCCAACGCGAAAATATCGCCCCGGGTTCCGTTCTGGACAAGCATCGTGGCGATTATTCTGGCCGGCTTGGCAGGCATCATCCTCCAATTCGTTTTAAAAACCGGTCCCTACACACTGCTTCTGGGTTTTCTGGGAGCTTTTTCCGGTTTCTTTTATTCCACCAAACCGGTCAGGCTGGTGCAAAGAGGCGTTGGGGAAATTTTCATCGGCTTTTGTTACGGCTGGCTTCCAGTCGCTTCAGCGTATTATATCCAGACGGGAACGATTCATCCGGCCATTCACTGGATGGCCATACCCATCGGATTGACGATATTTAATGTCATCCTGCTCAATGAATTCCCGGACTATGAAGCGGATAAAGCCACCGGGAAGAAAAATCTGCTTTACCGTATCGGAAAGAAAAACGGCAATTTTATCTATGTCGTCTTTTCATTACTGGCCTCCGCGGCCATGCTTGCCTCGCCGTTTTTCGGAATTGCCTTTAAGATTATTTATTTTTATCTGCCCGTATTGATCATTTCCCTGTTCATCATTTTTATGATGTTACGCGGCAGGTACGAAGACGGTAAAACGCTTGAAAAACTATGCGCTCTGAATATCGCGGTCAATCTGGGAACATCCCTGGCCTATATTCTGGCCTGTATTTAGGTTGATCGATGCCGGCAAAAAACAAGGTCAAAGCATTTTATAATCCGCCTTCCCTGCTTTGCAGACAACTGGGCAGTTCGCTGTTGATGGCGTATCTGAACAACTGGCGGAAATACGCGGGATGGGGATTTCAATACGGTTTTAGATCCATACCGGTCGCCAACGGCGCCTGGGGTATGGGTTGCATCGGATATCCCGGACATCCGGTCTGGGAAGTCACCGGCGCCTGTAATCTCCGCTGTATCCATTGTCACGCTGTCAGCGGGAATGCCGGTGCCGATGAACTGACGACCGACGAAGGGAAACGACTGATTGACTCCATTGCGTCCGTCAGCGAATTTCGCACGTTGATTTACACGGGTGGCGAACCGCTCGTAAGACCGGATATTTTTGAGTTGCTCCGACATTCTCAAAAAGCCGGTCTGGCCAATATTATCGCAACCAACGGCACGCTAATCAACGAAGAAATGGCCTTCAAGCTCAAAGATCACGGCGTGGTTTGCAATGCCATCAGCATTGATGCCGCCGATCCATCCATTCACGATATGGTGCGCAATAAGCCGGGAGCATTTGATCTGGCGCTTCGCGCGATTGAAGCGACGAAAAAAGCCGGTATTGTCTTGCAGATTAACACCACGGCAATGGAATATAATATACCGCATCTTTCAGAGCTGATTGATTTTACAGATCGAAATGGCGCCGCCATCATGCTCATGTATCAATTGGTTGCCGTGGGTCGCGGAGAAAAAATTGAAAAAGCCACGTTAAAGAAAAGCGCCAATAAGTACTTGAGCGAACTGATCGCTGAAAAACAAAGAACCGCGAAAACAATTATCGAGCCGGTTGCCGGTCCGCAGTACTGGCCTTACATCCTGGAGAAAAAAGGAATCAAAGAGGGATGGAGACTCGAACTGGCCAGCAAGGTTTTTCACGGCTGCGCGGCGGGACGGGGATTTGTCTATGTTAAAGCTAACGGCGATGTGTGGCCGTGCCCCTTTGTGGAAGTCAACGCCGGCAATATCCGCGACCGGAGTTTTCAGAGCATTTATAGGGAATCCCCGGTCTTTCAAAATTTACGCCGGAGAGAACAAACGTTAAAAGGACTTTGCGGTGAATGCAATTACAAAACCGTCTGTGGCGGTTGCCGGGGGCGCGCTCTGGCCTACAGCGGAGATTATCTGGCGGAAGATCCCAGATGCTTTATCCGTGAACGGAAAAAAATCTAGTTTGGGTTTGTCAACCAAGACAAGGAGGCTCGTATGAACGCGACGGAAATAAATAAGGACTCATTCATTGAATTGCTTAAAAATCCCAATGACAAATCGTTTGTCATGCTGAATCTGCTGAAATTTAAAAAAGACGGCGGCCGGAAATCGTATGTCCGCTATATGAAAGAAGCCACCCGATTTGTGGAAGGCGTCGGCGGAAAACTTTTATTATTCAGCAGGCCGAAAGAACTGCTCAACGGAACAGAGACCTGGGATCTGTTAATGCTGGTTCAGTATCCATCCCGTAAAGCTTTTATTGAAATGACCGGCAATCCCGAATATATGAAAATCCACGCCTTTCGCGAAGAGGCGCTGGAAAGGGCCGTTCTTTACGCCACCGACGAGATATCCCCGCGTGAGCTCATGCAGGAATGAATGAAAAGAATTTATTTTTTAAGCAGCAAATACAATTCGCCTTTTTCTTTGAGCGTGCCGGCGGTGTATTCCGCTTTTTCCCCGAAACCGCAGAAAAGATCCACTCGGCCGGGACCTTTAATATCTGATCCTTTATCTTGATTTAGAACAAAGCGGAAAAAATCAACTCTTTCTTTCATCTTTCCTTCTTCATCGAAAACAGGTTTGCGCAGACGGATAAAGGCCAGCGCTCCTTCCGGAAAAAAGTCCGGATCTGTTGCGATTGTCCTGCCCGGAGTCACCGGTTCGCCTAAAGATCCTACCGGTTCCTTATCAACAAAACGAAAGAATATATATCTCTCATTGTGGCTTAAGGCATCATATATTTCCTGATCGCTCTTTCCTCTCAAAAACAAATATCGATAAGAAGCTTCATTTCTTTTTATTTTACCGCTTTCCAGCATGAATTTAGTTACGTTGCCAAATGGTCTGCCATTATCCTGCGCGAAACCAACCGTCAAAAGATTGCCGTTTTCCAGCTTGATTTTGCCGGACCCCTGTATGTGCAGAGAAAACAAATCCACCGGATCCGATACCCAGAGAAGCTCCAGGTTCTTTCCCCTGAGCACACCGTCAACATCAATTTCCCGGCGGCTGTAATAGGGAACAAATTCGTCATCCTCCATCCGGCCGACCTTGCTTCCTTTTCGAATCAAATCAGGCGGCGTCCGGTAAAGCGGATATCTGTATTTTTCAGTACGTTGCAGTGAACCTTCCAGAAGGGGTTCATAATAACCGGTAAAGAGGACACTGCCGTCCTCATCCGACCCGGCAACTCGATAAACATCATATTCTTCTGCAATTTTTTTTGCTAAATTGTCCGGACTCCCCGCTGTGCGTAAAAGCGAGCGAAAAGCAATCAGTGTTTCTTTCAATTGCCGCGCGTCAACATCCCTGTCGTCTATCCGATAAACTTTATTACGTCCCCTGCCCTCGTAAAAACGGATGCTGCGATCAATAGCCGTCTCCAGCGATGCGGGCTCCAGATCATCCAGAAAGACGATTTCCGCAGGGTCTGCGGGCACCAAGGATTCGAAGGTTTTTAACGAAGGATGGGAAGCTGCACGCATGCACCCGCCGAGAAAAATCGTCATGATGATAAACAGCAATATTTTCAGTGAATATTTCATAGCTCGACAATCATCGCCGTTTCATCGCAGTAATCCGGATATTTGGAGCAACGGAAACAATCCGACCAGATTTTTTCCGGAAGAAGATTCCGGTCGATTTCCTTGAATCCCAGTCTGGCAAAAAAATCTTTTTTATAGGTCAGAGTAAATACCTTGAAAAGCCCCAGTGTAATCGCTTCGGAAATGCAGGCCTCGACGAGTTCACGCCCCACGCCTTTTTGCCGATGATCTTCATCGACATAAAGAGATCTTATTTCCGCGAGATTTTCCCAGATAATATTCATCGCGCAAATACCAATGATTTGAGACGAATTTTCATCATAACAGACGAAAAAATCACGCAGAGAATTATAAATATCCATCAGGGAGCGCGGCAGCATTTCACCTTTCCCCGACGATACATTGATCATGCGGTGAATGGTTTTCACATCGTCAATACGCGCTTTCCTCAGCATTTTTGCTCTCCTGGTGATTTAATTTTATGCGCCCGGGCGTTATGGAGCATTTCCCGCGCATGCTCTCTTGTTGTCGGCGTAACATCAACCCCGCCGAGCATTCTGCTCACTTCCTCGATTGTCTGTTCGTGGTCAAGTTCATGCACGGACGTGATGGTCCTGCCTTTTACAACTTTTTTGGAAACATACAAGTGTTTTTCACCAAAGCAGGCGATTTGCGGCAAATGCGTTATACAGATCACCTGGTGTTTGGCGGAAACCTCCTTCAACTTCCTGCCGACAATTTCCGCCACCGCGCCGCCGATACCATTATCCACTTCATCAAAAATAATCGACGACACGGAACCGGTGCTCGACAGAACATTTTTCAAGGCCAGAATGATTCTCGACAATTCACCGCCGGAAGCGACCTTATTCAAGGGTTTTGTTTCTTCGCCTTTATTGGCCGAGAGATAAAATTCGATTTCATCCATTCCTTTCGGTCCGAAATTTTCAGCGGTATTTTCCTGTTGTTTAATGCTGACAGAAAAAGATGCGTGCGGCATATTCAGCGCGTGAATTTCTTTTTCCACCGCGTCTGTCAATTTTTCCGCCGTCTGTTTTCTCATCCGGGACAGCGTCAGGGCATCCCGTCTTAAAACGCCTTTGATCTTTTCCTGTTCCTGGTTCAGCTTCTCCAATTCCTCTTCCAGGGAGACAACCGTTTTCAGAGATTCTTCGATCTCCGTTTTTTTGTTCAGCACAGCGTCCAGAGATCCGCCGTGTTTCCGTTTTAGACGATTTAACAATTCCAGACGTTCCTCTATCGCAGCAAGCCTGTCGGCGTCGAAAAAAAGACTCTTGCTGTAATCACGCAGAGCCAGCGCCGCCTCCTGAAGTATGACAAAACTGCTTTCAATCTCCGCTTCGGCAATATCCAGGCTGGAATCTATCTTTTTAATTTCTTGAATCTGCTGTTGAATTTCCTTGATCTTAACGAGAGCGCAATCCCGGTCGCCGTAGAGCAGATCATACGAACGGCCGGCGCAATCGGTCAGTTTTTGCGCATGGATAAGAATCTTTTTCTCATCGGACAGCGCCGCATCTTCCGCCGGATGCGGATCAATATCCTGAATTTCCTTCAACTGGAATTTATACAAATCGGCTTTTTCTTCCCGGCTTTTGTTTAAATTCTTCAATCGCTCTATGTGCGCCCTGACCTGCTGATACCGGTTAAAATTTTCTTCATACGCGCCTCTGGCCGCCAAACAGCCGCCAAATTCATCGAGGATATCAATATGATTTTCCGCATTGAGAATCACCTGGTGCTCATGTTGCCCGCAGATGTTAATCAGCATTTCACTGACGGCGGATAAATTCATTAAGGTCGCCGCCTGTCCGTTAACAAACGCCCTGTTTTTACCGGAATGGGAAATGACCCGGCGGATGATCAGCGTCTCCGAGTCGGGAAAGCCCATGGAGACGATCTTATCCTGCAAGGGTTTGTTGGAGGCAATATCGAAAACCGCTTCCACGGTTGCCGTGTCGGCCTGTGTCCTGATCATTTCGGTCGCCGCTCTGTCGCCAAGCAGCAGACCGGCGGCGCCGATAATGATTGATTTTCCCGCGCCGGTTTCGCCGGTAATGACGTTCAACCCCTCATCAAAGGTGAGATGAAGTTCATCAATAATGGCAAAATTTTTAATGCTCAGTTCATTTAGCATTTTTCCTTTTTTTAGCTCCCGGAGGTAAATCGCCCCAACCGAGCTTGGAGCGCAGAATTTCGCCGTAGCTGCGGTAGGGAGAAAGAACCAGCGTGGTCGAATGCTTCGATTTTTTGACGGTCACGACATCGCCGGACTTGATTTTATAGGCTTCCTGGCCGTCGAGCGTCAGCATGGCGCCTTTATCCTTGGACCAGAGGGTAATTCTGAGGCTGGAATTCTCGGAAAATATGATCGGGCGATTCGTCAGCGTATGCGGACAGATAGGATTGACGATGATTAAATCATTCCCGGGGAAAACAATGGGACCGCCGGCGGAAAGAGAATAGGCGGTAGAACCGGTCGGCGTGGACACAATCAGTCCGTCTCCCTTGTAGGTTGTCAGGTAGCTGCCGTTCACCTCCATTTCCAGTTCGTTCATGCGGGACAAATCGCCGCGGTTGATCACGACATCGTTTAAGACACTGCCGACATTGGTGACCGTTTTCCCGCGCTTGATGCTTACATCAAGCATCATTCGTCTTTCCGTCACGACATTTCCGCTAATAATCAATTCCAGCGTCGAGTGGATTTCGTTGAGGTTGACTTCGGTCAGATAGCCGAAACTCCCCAGATTGATGCCCAGCAGGGGAACCCGGTGACCGGCCAGATAATGCGCCGCACGCAGCATGGTGCCGTCGCCGCCCAGCGCAACAACGAGTTCCGACTTGCGTGCGAGATCGTTCCACGAAAGCCCGCCGGAAGAATCGATTTTTCCGGAAATCGCCATTTCCAGAAAAACCTGAACATGTTGTTCTTCCAGCCACTTTTTTAATGATTTGACCTGACCGGCAATATTTTCTTTTTCAATATTGGCAACAATGCCTATTTTTTTTATTTTCAGTCCAACCACCTCCCCCGGCGGAAAATCTGCGCTTCCCGTACGCGCTTGGTTTTCATGACCGCGCAGTCATCCGTCACATTTCAAAACAGAGCACCAATGAATCCCGAAAACATGAAGCTCACTAACATAAATAAAATGCTCTGTCTACGGATAAATACCCTGTTGATATATTTACAGAATAATCGATTTTGCAGAGAAAATCCACAACATAAATTCTTGACACATTGCCGTCGCTATACTATAGGCTGCAACCAAAATGAGGTGTATATTATGAGTTTGCTCAAGGGAAGTTTCACGTTTTCGCGTTTTCATGTCGACGGTCAATTGCCGCAGGCTTTTTTAAATTTTATCAACAGCCGGATCAAGGCCAATGCCTTTCATGATTCTCCGAAAACCACCGAAGAGAAGAGAATGGGATGGGTCTCCCTGACCGACATACTGGACACCCATTTTGAAAAAGCCGATTACGCGCTCGGCGATTATCTCATCTTTTCGCTGCGGGTTGACCGCAAACTGATCCCGGCAAAACTGCTGAAAATCAAACTGATGGAAGAAGAAAAGCGCTTTCTCGCCGAAAGCGGCAAAAGCAGAATCAACAAGCAAATGGCCGAAGGCATCAAAGACAAGGTAAGACTGGCGCTGTTGACAAAGCTTGACGCCGTACCTTCTTTTTATGATGTGTGCTGGTCTGTAAGCAAAAACATTGTTTATTTTTCTTCTCTGTCCGATCATGTCGCCGATGATTTTGTCGACCTTTTCAAAAAGTCTTTTTCACTGGCTCTTAAACCTTATTCACCGCAGGAGAATCCTCTCATCACGAGTGATTCCGAATCCTCCACAGGCGCGTCTGTGATCGGCCGCGAATTTTTAACCTGGCTCTGGTTCAAATCGGAGGAGCGCAATGGCCGGATAACCTTAAACAGCAAGGCAGAGGTGGAACTCCACTTTCTCAAGCGATTATCCCTGGAAGCCGGCGAGGGGGAATATTCCCAAGGCGTTGTCTGCCACGGCATTCACGCCGAACTTAAAGAGGGCAAGGAAGCCATCCGGCAGGGGAAAAAAGTCAAGGAAGCCGGAATAAAAATGATCCGGGATCAAAATGAATGGGAATTCATCTTCAAGGCGGATTCATTTTATTTCCAGTCTCTGAAAATGCCGCAAGCAGACTGGCAGGACGAGCAGGATGATGGCTCCGGAAAACTTCTGGAAAGAATTTACGTGATCGAGAATGCGGTAAAAACAATCGATTCCCTATACGAATCTTTTCTGCAAATCCGATTTTCACCGCAATGGAAAGAAAAGGAAATAGAGCTTTTGAACACATGGCTGGGAAAATAATGCATTACCGTTTGATCTATGTAATGAATCAGCGCCAGGCCCATAGCCATCAACGCATTTTTTTTAAATCACGTTATATTAATTGATATTGCTTTTCCTTGAACAATTTCAAGCAAGCATCGGTTGCGACGGTGTCATAGAAAATCCCCCTGTTTTTTTCTATTTCTTCAAGAGCCGCTTCAATACCCAGAGAAGCGCGATAAGGACGGTGAGAAGCCATGGCCTCCACGACATCAGCCACGGACAAAATGCGGGCTTCCAAAAGAATGTCTTTCCCTTTCAGCTTTCTCGGATATCCGGTTCCGTTTATTCGCTCATGATGCTGAAAAACTATTTCCGACAAGGGCCAGGGAGATTCCAAATTTTTCAACATTTCATATCCATTCCGGCAATGTTCTCTAATCATTTTTAATTCGATCTCGCTCAATTGTGAAGGTTTGGTCAATATCTCCGCAGGAATGGATAACTTGCCGATATCATGGACGATGCCCGCCATGCGAATCCCCTCAATTTTATCTTCCGGCAATCCTATCTCTGCCGCTATGGCACAGGCCAGATTGGCAGAACGATACTGGTGGCCCGCCGTATAGGGATCTCTGGACTCCAGAACCGATACCAGCATCTGAATCGTGGTCTCAATTGTTTTTCTGAGACGGGTATGCGTTTGCTGCAGTTTTTTTTCTATTTGCTTGCGATCGGTAATATCCTGCGTCTGCGTCAGAATGTATGACTCGTCGCCGATTGTAAACAGAGAGGCCGATGTAAGACCCAAATGAATATGGCCCTTTTTATCGCGAAAATGTAATTCAAAATCCGTTATCGTACCGGTTTGCATGAGCGCCTTTACCATGGCGTCCCGTTCGGTGACATCCACCCAGAGATTGATATCAGATGATGTGCGGCCAATCAATTCTTCCCGGGTGTAACCCAGTGCATTGACATAAAGATCATTGACATCAACAAAACGGCCATGGCAGAAGGTCGATATACACATCCCGTTGGGACTGTGTTTAAAGATCAATGAAAATTTCTCTTCGGAAGAACGAAGATTCTCTTTTGTATATTTCTCCAACGAAGGTATTTTCGTCTCTGCGGTTTCAGCATGCGTCGGATCATCGGATCCGGTTTCCGTTTTGTATCCCATAATTTCCCTTCCCTTTCTCTCCCTTTTCGCAAGGGAGAGAAAGGGATTGTCATTTTGAAAATTTAAAAAGCGGATAATGCAATTTTGTCACTTTCATCCAGAGGGATGACTTGGCGGGGATCCGGTATAAGTCCGGCCAGAGCCTTAGCGCCTTTCGTGCCGGCTATATTTCCGTGTAAAGCATGATTCGTCTGTTTTTCCGTCAACAGGAAATCAGATTTCCCTGAACCGTTCAGCCTGAAGCCGGCTATCATGCTGCGCATTTCTTCGGATTGCGAAGACATCTCCTCAGCCGCGCTGGCTGATTCTTCGGCATTGGCGGCGTTCTGCTGGGTCACCTGATTTAATTGCTCCACGGCTTTGTTGATCTGTCCGATTCCCTGATCCTGCTGCTCGGAAGCTGCTGCAATTTCCGCCACAACCTGACTGACTTTGTTGATCTTTTCTGTAATATCCTCAAAATTCTTCAAAACTTCAGCATTAATGGCCACGCCGTTCTCTGAATTTTTAACGGCTTCTTCAATCAGATTGGCGGTGTTCTTGGCGGCTTCGGCACTGCGCATCGCCAGATTTCGCACTTCTTCGGCCACAACCGCGAAACCTTTCCCCGCATCACCGGCACGGGCTGCTTCCACTGCGGCGTTCAGCGCCAGAAGATTGGTCTGAAACGCAATCTCATCGATCGTCTTTACGATCTTAGCGGTAGCATCGGACGACGTTTTGATTTTGCTGATGGCGCCGGACATTCGGGTCATGCTTTCGACCCCTTTGTCCGCGCTGCCGCGGGCATAGTCAGCCACGCCCTTGGCTTCCCGGGCATTGAGCGCGTTTTGCTTGGTCATGGACGACATTTCCTGCAAATTGCTGGAAATTTCTTCCAGGGAACTGGCCTGCTCACTTGCACCCTGAGACAGCTGCTGACCGCCGGTGCTTACCTGCACACTGGCCGACGCCACCTGTTCGGCTCCAATGGCCACCTGTTGCAGAGCCTTATCCAGATTTTGCACCGCCAGATTGAGGGATTCTTTGATTTTAGCATGATCGCCTCTGTAATCGCCTTTAACCCTGGCTGTCATATCCTTCCCGGCAACCTTTTCCAAGACCGCTGACGCTTCATTAATCGGCCCCATGACCGCATCCAGTGTTTTATTGACACCGGCCACGATCTCGCGATAAGACCCGGTAAACGCTTCTTCATTGCCACGTATATCCAGTTTACCCTCCAATGCTGATTTGGTCAGCGCATTCATTTCCTGCACCAGATTTCCGATGTTGACCACCATCATTTTGATAGCCGGTCCAATTTCGTCCCGCTCATCCATCATGGGAGTTTCAATATTGATATTGCCCTTCGAAATTTCCTGCATACCCCTGACGACATATCGTTTTAAATCATCGGCAAATTGGTCCATGGCTTTCGCCAGAATGCCCATTTCATCTGCTCTATTCAAATTGAGCCGCTCAGAAAGATGCCCTTTCCCTATTTCCTGGATCATGATCATGGCCTTGTTCAAGGGTTTGGTAATGGAAAACGTCAGAATCAGGCCCAGTGTGACCGCCAGTGCTACGGCCAGTATCGTAGCAATCACCACCAATGCCGTGGCCGTGGAGGCGGCCGTGCTGTTGGTTTTATTGGCCGCTTCCGCGTTCCTGCGATTGAGGTCATTAAGGCTGCTGATGGCGGCAAATGTCTGCTTTCTTGCCTGAACCACATAGCTTCCTTCAGCAAGCAAACGCTCCACCTCGTCATTTCTGTCTTCAGCCCCGAATCTCATGATTTCCTTATAACCGCGTTGCATTTCGGGCCAGGCAATATCGAAATCAGCTATGATTTTTCTTTCTTCATCCGTGATGTTTCTGTTTTTATATTGCTGTATGGATTCATTAACTGAATTCATGATGTTGTTGATGCTTTCAGCCATTTTACTCCGTTCGGCCGGTACAGCCAGAAACCGGTAGATATCTCCCCGCATCTTTTCCAGGCTGGCGTTGATGGCGCCCATATCCTCAATGGCAGCGGTGTTTTGTTTGTACATCACATCGCCCCGGGCAGCGATTGATTTTATATTGACGTACCCCACTGAAGCGACTGCCGCCAGGATGACGACCATGACGAAAAAGCTCCCCATAAGTTTCATGCCGACTTTTATATTCTTAAACATCCTTTCCTCCTCTCATGACTTTGAACGTTCATGTATTATCGCTTAATTAACGGAGACTCCTTTAGATTCTTCGCTAATCGCTTTCTTCATGGTGATAAAATCCGATGCGGTGATAATTTTTTCGATATCCAGTAAAAGCTTGATTCGACCACCCGTTTTACTGACACCCAAAAGAAAATCGGAATTTATCTCTGTTCCCAGCGACGGCGTATCTTCAATATCTTCCGAAGCCACGCTGACAACCTCAGACACTTTGTCCACCAGTATCCCCGTCATCACATTATCCGTCTTGATAACAATAATGCATGTTTCATCCGTTATGACGGTTGTGTCCATGCCAAATTTTACTTTCAGATCCATAATCGGATGGATTTTACCCCGCAGGTTGATAACGCCTCGTATGTACTTTGACGTCAAAGGCACCGGGGTAATCGGCAACCTCCCGATGATTTCCTGAACCTTGAGAATCTCCACCCCATATTCCTCATTGGCCAGGAAAAACGTCAGGTATTTGCCTGCGCGGGAATCAATATCAGCAGATTGATTCTCTCTGACTGCGGTTGCACTGTTCATTCTCTGCCTCCTATACGCATTATTTATTGCATTTATTTATTATGATCCTGAATCCGGCCTGGCCTTAACCGACCCCCAGACTCTTGAGCGCGTCTTTTAACGTTTGAACGGACACCGGTTTTTCAAAATAAAAAGCCGCTCCCATGGTTCGGGCTTTTTCCATGACGCAGGAACTTCCGTAGCCGGTGACCAGGATGACTTCCGTCCGGGGATAGAACTCTTTAATGTACTTTATTATAACTAATCCCTCCTCGCCGGTCACACCTGTCAGCCGGAGATCAACCATCGCGACATTGTAAATATTTTCCTTCAGAAGATTTTCAGTCTCATCAATCGTCTCTGCAGTATCCACGTCAACATTTCCGCTGCTCAATAATTTTTTAAATGCCATTAATATTGCTTTTTCATCATCAACGATTAAAATCCTCTGTTTCATTGTCCGCTTTTGTATTTTAATATTAAGGGGTTCGGGTAGTAATCAATTACAAATATCATGCCAGAAAGCTTTTTCAATTTATCTATTGGATTTTACGAAGAAACGGCTGAACAGCCCTTCAATGATCATTATCATTTTTGAGAAATATTTCTCAAAAATGATAATCTAAAATGATAAATTTTCCGGGGAAAAAATAACGATTCAGTGGTTTGTTAAATTATATTTTTTTATTTTACGGTACAACGTGGGACGGGATACTCCCAGAATTTTCGACGCAGCCGCGGTGTCTCCGTTGCACTGTTCCATGATCCTTTTGACATGCAGCATCTCGGCATTCTCAATTGATGATTCTTTTCCTTCCGGGAACATTCCGGATGAAGATAAATCAAGACCGGCAAAGTGCAACGGCTTTAATAGGTTTCCACCCGAGAGCATCAGCCCCCTTTCCAGTACATTTCTCAGTTCTCTGATATTTCCCGGCCAGCAATAACGGCGCAACATATTCAAAACATCGGGCGGAACACCGGTGCCTTTATAATGCAAGCTCTTCAACAGGTGCAGAATCAAACCGTTAATGTCTCCGCCCAATTCCCGAAGAGAGGGTAACGTAACGGGAAAGACATTGATCCGGTAGTAAAGGTCCAGTCGGAAGCGACCGTTTTTCGTGAGCGCCGGGAGATCCTGATTGGTAGCCCCGATCAAACGGAAATTGCTCTGACGTGATTTCACCTCCCCCAAACGGCGATACTTTTTTTCTTCGATAACTTTTAGAAACTGGGCCTGCACCGTCAAGTCCATATCTCCTATTTCGTCCAGAAACAGTGTGCCGCCGTCGGCTACCTCCAAGAGTCCCGGTTGATCCTGATGCGCGGACGTAAAAGCTCCCCTGGCATGGCCGAACAATTCATTACTCAAAAGATCTCCCTTGAGGGCTGAACAATTCACTTCCACAAAAAAACCGGATCTGCGTGAACTGTGTTCATGAATCCACTTGGCCAGTACACCCTTGCCCGTCCCGGTCTGTCCACAGATAATCACAGGACTATCGGACCCGGCTGCCACATTCGCCAGTTCCAGAGCTTTTTTTACGGCAGGACTTTCGCCAAAATAGGGTTCAGTGCTTTTATCCAGTCTTTTTCTGGTTATTTCCTTGCTGCGCAACCCTTTCAGCTCGACACTCTTGCTCAGATAAACATTAAGTTCGTTCATGTCCACCGGTTTGGTCAAAAAATTATCGGCACCCAGCTGCATCGCCTTGACAGCGACAGGCACGTCTGATCTGCCTGTGATAACCACCAAAGCCACTTCCGGATGGTTTTGACGAATCTCGGAAATCAGATCAAGGCCGTTGCCGTCGGGCAATGAAAGATCTAACAATATGATGTCAAAACTTCTCTGGGTAAGTTTTTGCCCGGCCTCGACGATACTGCCGGCTGTTTGAACATCATAACCGGTTTTATTAAGATAGGCACGGAATCCGAATTGGATAGACGGTTCGTCATCAATCAACAATACGACAGGCTTCATTGGTGTTCCTTCTGATCATGAACTGGAAGAGTAAACCACGCCGTACAACCCGGCATGGTTTTATTGTTGACGATCCCGATCGAGCCGCCATGACTTTCAACGATATGTTTACAAATGCTCAACCCCAAACCGGTGCCGCCCTTGCTCGTTGTAAAGAAAGGTTCAAAAACCTTAGGCAGGTCCTCGGACTTTATGCCCGTCCCCTGATCAATGACCATCACCATCACGCAATTATCAGATGTCTTATCAAACTCCAGAGCCACCTCTTCATCCCGGGGACTATGCTTGACGGCATTATCCATGAGATTGATGATGACTTGCTGTATTTTATTGGCGTCAGCCAGCACTGTATTACCAGTCTGCAGATGGTCCAGCACCTTGATCTTTTGGGAAAGATGAGGATGGGCTTCTCTCCAGTATTCCAAAGATGCCGAGGTGATGTCCGTTAATGACGCTACGCCGAACTGCGAGGAATGAATGGGCTTGCCCAATTCCAGCAGATCTTTCATCAAATGCGAAAGCCGTTTCACCTGGGCTTTGATGTGCATAAGATAATCTTCATAAATGGAATTCTTATCCATATCTATGGCCATAGCCTCGCTGATGGCCTGGATGGCATGAAGCGGATTGCGCACTTCATGAGCCACGCCTGAAGAAATCTGGCTGATCAGTTTCATCTTGTTGGATTCCGCCAGATCTCTCTCCATCCGCTTTTGTCCGGTGACATCCTGCATGATAAAAATAATACAGGCGTCGCCATCGATATCGATGGTACGGGCGGAATAAACACCGGTGCGTATCGATCCGTCTCCATGCCGAAATTCGAATTCACGATACATGACATCCCTGCCCGCTTTCAACTCCGCCACCATGAAAGCACGCTCTGATGCATCCACCCAGAAATAATAAGGCGGCTCCGTGGATTTTGCGCCGATTGCTTCTTCCCGCGTCCAACCGACCATATCTGCGCCTGCCTGGTTGATGTCCATGACTCTTCCGTCGCACATTCGCGTAATGGCGATACAGTCCGGCGTTGTCATAAAGACTTTGCGAAACTTTTCTTCCGCCAGCTTGCGCTCGGTAACATCCTGCAGAATAAAAATAAGACACTCTTCCCCGTCAATATGGATGGTCCGGGCGGAATAGACGCCTTCACGGACAGAGTCATCTTTTCGTCTGAACTTCAATTCGCGATGCTGGACATCCCGGCCGGATTTCAGCTCCTCCACCATGAAGTCGCGCTCTGACTGATCGACCCAGAAGTTGAAAGGGGACTCCGTCGATTTTTCCCCGATGACATCATTCCGCTTCCAGCCAATAATATTTTCAAATCCCTTGTTGACGTCAATAATAACGCCGTCCCCCAATCGGCTGATGGCTATGCAGTTAGGCGTCGCAATAAATATTTTATGGAACTTATCTTCCGCCAGCTTGCGGGCGGTAACATCCTGTAAAATGAAAATAACACATTCTTCCCCGTCAATAGGGATGGTGCGGGCGGAGTAGACGCCAAAGCGTTCAGTTCCGTCCTTGCGCCGGAATTTTAATTCACGATTAATAATATCCCTGCCGGATTTCAGCTCCTCCACCATGAAGTCGCGATCGGACCGATCAACCAAAAAACCAGCGAATAATTTGCCTGCTTTTTTTCCGACGATCTCCTGCCGGTTCAATCCGGTCGCTTCTTCGAATGCCTTGTTTACATTAAAGACAAGCCCGTCACTCAATCGCGCGATGGATACACTGTTCGGAGTCGTCATGAAAATATTGCGGAATTTTTCTTCGGATTTATGTAAATTTTCTTCCGCCAGCCTGCGCTCGGTAATGTTTAATAAAATCCCATTAAAGACGGTTTGATCATCCAAGCGTGACGGAGTGGACATTCCCTGAAACCAGATTATCTCGCCCGTGTTCAAGACAACCCGGCCTTCATAATTCCAGGAAGATCCTGTCTCCACCGCTGTTTTAATCGACGACAGAAGTCGGCCCCTGTCGTCCTGATGGACACGAGACACCCATGAGGAGAAGAACGTATCCAGGTCCGGCGTATCGTCTCCTGCAATTAATTTTGAAAATTCATCCACGGGTTCGCTGATGTAATTTATCCCGTATTCGCCGCCATCTTTCACACAGAATTGAAAAATCAGACCCGGCAAATTTTCGGTAATACCCCGAAGGCGATCATCTCTCTCCTTTAATAATTTCTCTGTTCGCCTTCGTTCGCTGATATCCCGGCACACATTGACAAAGCCGACGGGCATCCCTTTGTCGTCGCGCAAAACATCGCCATTGACATCGAAGGGAATTTCCCTGCCGTCTTTGGCTAACAGGTTGTATTCCCGATGACCGGCTTTGTTGTCCAGCATTAATTGTTTATTCCACAGCGCTTCTTCTCTGCAGGCGGGAGCGACAAATGAGTGCAGCGGATGACCAACCATCTCCTCCCGGCTGTAACCGCCGATTTGCAGCGCTTTATCATTGACAAAAAGGATATTGCCTTCAAGATCGCTATGGAGGATAATATCCGGAATAGCGTTGACCAGCGTCGTATATAATTCCTCGCTTTTTCTTAACTTTTCCGCCGCGCGCTTGCTGTCGGTGATATCACGGCCGATCCCCCTGAATCCGATGGTCAAACCATTCGCATCCTTACGCAGCGACGCGAAGAATTCACAGGTCCGTCTGGCGCCGTCTTTTCTTATAATATCCCATTTCAGATTTCTGTTCATCTTAGAACCACAGCGGACATCGTTGTAGGATTGAATAATTTTCCTTGTCTCTTCGTCATCGGCAGAAAGACGGCTAAAATTCATTCCCATCATTTCTTCTTTTGTATAACCGACGATTTGCAGGAAAGCATCATTGAAAAAAGTATAATTGCCGTTCAGATCCGTCTCCTGATAACCTTCCTCCATTTCGTCGAGAATCGTCCGGTACCGCTCTTCACTCTGCCGCAGATGATCTTCCATGCGTTTGCGTTCCGTAATGTCACGGATCGATTCGATGCGGCCGACAGCGTTGCCGGCGTCATCAAGGAGCGGACTGGCCACCGCAAAAACATACGCCCCTCTGTTATGGTAGAGCGCCGGCGTGAATACCTCGGCATGCACGACAGAGCCGATGCGCCTCACATTGGAATATTTTGCTGCCAGGTCCGCGTCATTCATGCCGACCAAATCCATCAAAAAAGGGCGCACTTCGCCATAGAAAGGGATCGAGGCCTGATAATGGTCCCGACCGACTATTGACATTTTAGGTATACCGGTCATCTTCTCGATGGCGCGATTCCAGGCAATGAGTTTGTTATCTTTATCCACGATCAGGGTGGCATCGGGCAGGAAGTCAATAATGTCCTGCAACTGCTTATTTGCGGCTTTCAGAGCTTCCTCTGCAAGCTTGCGTTCGGTCATATCTATGCTCTGGGTCAGAAGGTAGGATTCTCCCGCTGCGAGAATCAGCGACGCCGACGTGAGCAGCCAGTGTATATTGCCATACCTATCGCGGGTTCTTAATTCACAATTTATGACCTTGCCGGCCTGATGGAGTTCTTTCACCAATGCTTCCCGTTCAGCTATGTCCACCCAAAGATTAATATCCAATGACGTCCGTCCGATAATTTCTTCTCTCTGATATCCAAACGTGTCGAGATAGGCATTGTTGACATCGATATAACGCCCCTCGCTCACTGTAGATATGCACATGGCGCTGGGATTATACCGGAAGGCCTTTAAAAATTTTTCTTCGGAGGGCCGCAGAGCATCTTCCGCCAGCTTTCTCTCGGTGATGTCATGCAGATTAATGACGACCGATTCAACAACATTTCTTTTGATCAGACGGTTTCCGGCAACTTCGAATGTACGCCAGTGTCCATCCTTGTGACGAAGGCGGATTTCTTTTTTCTGGTCAATATTAAAATTGATATCCCCGAATAACTCATCAAACGTATCCGTGATGCTCTTTACGTCGTCAGGATGAATGTTCTCGAACACTTTTTTCCCAATGCGTTCTTTGGGCGTATAACCCAGTTTTTTTTCAACCACCGGGTTTTCATAGAGAATCGTCCCTCCCGGATTGACAAGCACAATAATGTCAGAGGATTGCCTGGTCAATGTCCGGAAAAGCTGTTGTTCCCGATGCGATTTTTTTTCTGCATGCTTTTGTCTGTTTTTTGCTTTGCCTTTTTGGAGTTCCCGGGCAATGGCCGGACAAAGAGGCGACAAATTCGATTTCAGGATGTAATCCCGCGCGCCCAGACGCATGCATTCCGCGGCTTTTTCCGCGTCAGCAGTCCCGGAAACAATAATAATCGGAATGTCTATTTTGAGTTTTTTTAACAACATGATCGCCGCAGGAGCCGTGAATTTCGCCATGTTAAAATCGCAGAGAACAACATCCCACCGCTTTTCTTTGAGAGCTTTCTTCATGGCGGCTGCGGTGGGCACGCTCTCATATACCGGATCGTATCCGCCTCTTCTCAGGCGACGCATCACAGGCAAAGCATCATCCCCGGAATCTTCAATCATCAGCGCCCTGAGCTTCTGCAAATTGCATGTTTTAGATTTTTTTCTTTTTATGACAGTTGAAACTTTTTTTACCATGATCATTCTTTCTTGCTGGTCTTTTCCGTAAAGAATCTTTCCGTGACTTCATGTGCGGCAAACGATAAACGGGGGAAATGTCTCTGACAAAAACCTATCGAGATACTACGGACGGGCAACAATCTCACCGATCGAATCTTGCTGAAAATATTACCTATGGACGTTAGCTGTTTATTCTTTTTTCCTTTCTTCTCCGGATAACCTTTTTATGACGCGATCGGATATTTCGTTCAGCGGCAAAACGTCAATGGCGGCTCCCAATTTCACCGCCTCACCGGGCATGCCGTAAACCACGGACGTGGCTTCATCCTGGGCAATCGTATAAGCCTTGTTTTGTTTCATGGCCAGCAGGCCATCAGCGCCGTCCGCGCCCATTCCGGTGAGAAGAATCCCCATGGCGTTTGCTCCGGCATTTTTGGCCACCGAATGAAACAGAACATCCACGCTGGGCTTCTGATGATGGACCATGGGACCGTCCTTGATTCTAACCTGATAAAATGCTCCGCTGCGCTCCAGAAGCATGTGACGTCCGCCGGGAGCGATCAGAGCCAGTCCCGGAGCCGCCGTATCGCCGTCCCGGGCTTCCCGCACTTCAATTTTGCACAAGGTGTTCAGACGCTCGGCAAAACTGGCCGTGAAATATTCCGGCATATGCTGTACCACCACGATGCCGGGAATATTCAAGGGCATTTGACTCAGAATTTTCTCAATCGCAATGGTCCCGCCTGTGGAGGCTCCTATGGCAATGACCTTATGGGTGGTCTTGAGCTGAATTTTATACCCCGGAACGTTTTCCCTTTCCACCAGTTCAACGACCGGTTTGGCAATTCTGGCCCGGGCGGCCGCGCGTATCGCCTCCACAAGACGCCGGGAAAGATCCGTGGTTGACAAACTCGACCCCGGCTTACAAATGACTTCGACGGCGCCCAGTTCCAGCGCTCTTATCGCATTCTGGCTGTTGCGAGGCGTTAAAGAGCTGACGACGACGACAGGCATCGGATAGAATTTCATCAGTTTGGACAAAAACGAAAGTCCATCCATTCGCGGCATTTCAATATCCAGCGTGATCACATCGGGCTTGAGGCGCACAATCTTATCGCGCGCGACATACGGGTCAATGGCGCCTCCCACCACGTCGATGTCTTTATAGCGAGACAGTTCTTCCGTCAGCACTTTGCGAACCAATGCCGAATCGTCAACCACCAGAACCTTGATCAATCTTTTATCTCCTTGTCCGAAATGTAATCATCCACAAACAATTTGATATCCGCCCGCCCCTGATTAAAATTCAGCATCACGGCGGCCAGAGGTTTTCTCTTTTCTTCTTTCAGCAATTCATCCCTGCTGAGATGCCGGGGACTTTCAATTTTGTATCCTCCCGCTTTTCGCCGACCGAGCGACGGCACAATATTCCCGCAGATGATATTGGCAATCTCACCGAGAGCATCTTTTTTTTGCTGCACGCTGGGACGATCATCGCTTAAGATGTTGACCGCCACCGCAGAAAATAAATCCCCTCTGCTTTCGATCACCAACGTGCCGGTGTACCCGCCATGAAATCCAACTTCAGCGGCGGCATCCGGTTTCAGATCCTTTTGTTTTTCCCTGAGCTCCGGTTCGAGATACATAAAGCAGATGTCTTCAAACGTTTTGATGGTGGCCTCTTCCAGAACCCTCTCAATCTTCGTTTTCATTGCTCACCCCCGTCACTTCAACGATGATGTCTTTTAACACCTCCGGCGTAAACGGCTTATGGATAAACGTAGCTCCCAATCCCAGCATTTTTTCTATTTTACCGGGATCGCTTTCCGAACTGATCACAATCACCGGAAGGCTTTTATACTGATCATTCGCCCTGATTCTTGTTAACATTTCTTCACCGTCCATGACCGGCATATGAATATCAATCATTGCCAGATCCACCCAGTTTTCCTGCAAAACGTGCAATCCTTCCTCGCCGTTTTTCGCCTCCCAGATATCGCCCAAGGGCAGTCCTGCCAGTCTCAGTGTTTTAATGATGATCGTGCGCATGACAGAGCTGTCATCAACCACCAGAGTATTTAATGCCATCTTACCGTCTCCTGTGTTTATACTTTCAGCATTTCACTAATCATTAAACAAAATGTTTCTATAATTGTTTAAGGAAAGCCTGCGATTTGATCAGCATCTTTCCACTTTCCAATTCCAACGTGACGGTACGGGAACCGTATCCGCCGACATCATATGCTTTGAGCATTAATCCTTCGTTCCACAAATATTTGCGTAAACTGACGAAATTGCGGCGGCCGATCTGAAAAAAATCTTCTTCCTCGTTCATCTTGGAACTGGAACCTCCGGCCACCCTGATGATCAGATCGTTTTTTCGGGAACCTTTCTGATAAAACGTTTCCATCATGACCTTCATCCCGCTGTCCACGTACAAGAAGGGATTGGCGGCCGCCTTGTTTGCGTCGATGCCGGACTCCGGCATCATGCAGTGCAGCAGACCGCCTCTTTTCTTTCTGAAATCGTAAACCGTAACACCCAGGCAGCTGCCCAAAGCATAGGTGATCAGCATATCGGCGTTTTCGTCGGATATCTTCAAATCGGCAACCCCAACGGTATAAATCATATTACTTCACGTCCGTCTTAACTTTCCCTGTTTTTTTAATCGTCTGATGCGGCTTTTTAATCTTCTGATAGACGGCCGGCTGCAGGTAACGGTATTCATGAGCAAGAAAACTCAAGCTCTCCGAATGCCCCACCATCAGATAACCGCCTTCCCTCAACAAATGCCAGAACCTTCCCACCAGATGTTCCTGTGTCGGCTTATCGAAGTAAATCATCACGTTGCGACAGAAAATCACGTCAAACGGTCCTCTCATCGGCCAGGTTTCCATCAGATTAAGCTTGGCAAAGCTGATGAAAGACTGCAGCCGGGGAACCACTTTATATTTATGTCCGTGTCCGGAACCGGTCTCGGTTCTTTGAAAATATTTGTGCTTCAAATGGGCGGACATCGTTTTGAGATTTTCCTCATCATACAATCCCTGGCGTGCCTTCTCCATCATCCGGTCCGAAAGATCCGTCGCCAGTATTTTTACATCCATTTTGACAATGTCGGGAAGGGATTCCATCAACACGATGGCAATCGTATAGGGCTCTTCTCCCGAAGAACAGCCAGCGCTCCATATCCTGATCGGTCCCTTGCTCCAACCGGGAATGATTTGATTCTTTAAAAAATCCAGGTGCTCCGGTTCTCTGAAGAAATTGGTCTTATTGGTGGTCAGAATATCCACCATAGCGCTTATTTCGGTGCCGCTTTTATCTTCGGCGATATACTTGAGATACTGTTTGAAATCATAAATTTTCAAATGTCGCAGGCGCTTGATCAGCCGGGCCTTGACCAGTTCTTCCTTGCCTTCGTGAAGATCGATCCCCGATATTTGATAAACGAGCTTGCTGATTTTATCAAACTGTTCCGAAGAAAGTTTTAAAGAATAATAATCCGTTGAAAGACTATTCCACTCCGAATTCATCATATGTTCTTTTCTGTCTTGACCGGCAGCTTTCCGATGGTTCGGGAAAGTCTCCTGCCGGCATGTTCACAGCCTAAAATTTTTCCAAGATATCATGATCTTTATCGTCCAGGGGTATCACTTTACGGGGATCCGGATGCAGACCCGCGATCGCCTTTTCGCCTTTTTTGCCCGGATTTGATCCCGAAAGCATATAATCGGCTTGTTTAATCAAACCGGATCTGACGCCCGGTTCATTGGACGCCGTCAGTTTAAAACCGGCGACCATGCTGCGCATCTGTTCCGACTGGGAAGACATCTCCTGGGCCGCGCTCGCCGATTCTTCCGCGTTCGCCGCGTTCTGCTGCGTCAACTGGTTCATCTGCTCCACCGCC
>Ga0208459_1000154_pt1 | contig 94597 bp, 76 predicted proteins | sample AD_UKC087_MetaG_FD_184433 | JGI IMG/M metagenome (GOLD analysis project Ga0208459, IMG submission 184433) | Active sludge microbial communities of municipal wastewater-treating anaerobic digesters from USA - AD_UKC087_MetaG (SPAdes) (version 2) | ecosystem: Engineered > Bioreactor > Anaerobic >... | reverse complement strand
CAGCTCCGGCTCAAGCGACCAGGCCCCGGTTGGCTTCCAGAAACGGCGCAGGCCGTCTTCAACCTTCGCATGCTGGCCCTGGTCGGACGGTGGGACGAATTCTGGAACCAACCTGCCCTTGCTGACCGCCTCGTAACTGCGTTCCAAGCCTCTTCCCATTGAGGTGCTGTCTGACCGGGTAATGGATCATACCCTTCGAAAACATGTATCGATGGCGTTGGGGCTGGTCATTTCCTTTACCGCGGCGAGCGCATTTGCGCAGGATAGTGATACGCCGGGGATCGGGTTAGGTGGTGACGCCGCGGTGTTCATGCCGATCGGTAATCTCGGTGATGGCGTCGGTCCCATGCTCGGTGCACTTCTGAAACTCGAGGTGCCCGTGAATCCAGGACTCGAGGTGACCGGTCGCGCCGGCTATCTCTATGGTCTCGAGAAAAACGACTGCTGCTCGATGTCGGACATTCCGATCTGGGCGGGAGTTCGCTACTTTTTCGATGGCAGCTTCGAGAATGCGTACGTCGGAGGGGAACTTGGGCTGAACATGGTAACCGCGAAAGTGGAGGTCATGGGAGTCTCCGCGAGCGCCTCGGATACAGACTTCGGTGCGGGACTCAGTGTCGGTTTCAAGCCCGGCGATCTCGACGTGCGGGGGACATTTTCCATGCTCGACCTCGGACATGCCGGTGACTCCATGCTTGTCGGCGCAAGTGTCGGCTACACGTTCACCCATTTCTAAAATGCAGCGCTGCTGAAACGCGGCGTGAGGAAACTCCCGGAATCTCCCCACTTCCCCTCGCTGACAGGCGCTATCTTCCACGCCTGTAGCTTGCGTTCGAGCAAACAAGGATGCTCATCACCCCGTATTCGCAACGCGTGGGCAAGCGCACCACCGTGCGACATCACGCCGGTTGCCCTCGCGCCTGCCCCACGCGGCTTGCCCGGGACAGGAGGTCGTCACTAAGCTGCTCGTGTTTCGCGGCAATCGCGAAATCTTCGGCCATGATTCTCAGGGAAATGGGGTGCTGAACTTGCGTTCGACAGAACGTCGAACCGCCTCGATTACTGATAATTCCAACCGCAAATGCCATCGACACAAGCAAATCCTTGCGCCGCGGGGCAATCGCAGGGCGTCCTTCGCCCACAACCCGCATCGTTCATTTGCTGCACAAACGCTACGAACCCTTCGTAGTCCCCGTTCTTATTGACCACGACGTTCCTGGTGCAACCACAACTCGTTCCACTCACGGCCGCGCAGTCTTCCGCCGTGACACAGCCTTGCATGGACGCCAAGAAGTTGTCGAACTCGGTCCTCCAATCATCACAAGTCATCTGGGCACAGACGCCTGTTCCCCCGTGTACGTCATGGGCGAGGCCTTTGCAGTACAACCCTTGCGCACACGTATTTCCTATCGAACCACCGCAGGCATACCCCGCGCCCACGCTTTGCCCATGCCCGGCCAGATGGCAGAAACCTTGGTCCGTGAGCGTATCCGCAACGCATACCTCGTTCGCCCCACAACTCTGCTCCACCGAAGGATCACATGGCGCGTCAGAGGACGGTCGGCACACATGGCCCGGCCCATCCGCGATCAGCGTGCAAGCTTGATCCTTGGGGCAATCCGACCCTTGCGTGCAAGGAATCTCGCAACTGCGAAACTCAGGCCCCGAAGGCCCCGCAATACCGTAGTAATGAACGCACGTCAGCCCAACCGCGCAGGCATCTCCCACCCCACATACTTCCCCTTGTTGTGGCGCCGGTTGGCAGCCATCGCCTTTGGCCCCCGTCAAAGCGAGTAACGCACCCAATCCAATCCAACCTAACCAATACGCTTTCATGAATCCTCTCCATAAACGATGATTGTCGTTATATGTACGGCGCAAAACTACCTTGGTTTTAATAGAGGTCAAGTAGGATATGAGGGGTGGTTGAATACAGGACTTGGTCGAGCGAAACTCGGCGTTTTTTATGCTATTTCCCGATCGATGATATTTTATCCCGAAAATGTTGGAGAGCACTACTGAGTTCGTGGAGCGGAAATGCCCGCGGCTGTAGCCCTCGATACGTAGCCTCGCAACCAACGAAAGCCTCGCGACTCGTCGGGTCGAACACCGCATACGCTACGGAAAGCGGCTCGTTCGCACGCTTCGGGGAGCCCGCGTCCCACGGCACCAGCGTAACGACAGGCAGCGTATCCGCGCACAATAGATAGCACGCTTTCGGCGCCAGGCTCCAGTGGCCGTCGTGCTCTTCAAATCCCGCGACCGTAGTCTCGACCCTGGAACCGTCGGCAAACACGACCGCCACGCCGAAAACGGGTATCCCTGCGGATTGAACGTAAAGGGGATAGGCCACAGGCGCGGGAGATGTGGGATACGCGGTGCTGGATTCGACGAACAGCACGGCGTGCGCCAAACAACCCTGTCGCACGACCTGCAGCGTGGCACCACGAATGCGCTTGCGCAAAAAGTCGGGAAGTGACGCGCCGACATCGTAAGGGGGGAAGGCGAATATCGATTTGCGGGTCATGGCGATCATGCGCGCTTCGGCATGGTCGGGAAAACGTTGGACCAATGTCTCGATGCATGTGCTGCAACGAGCATGTTGCGTATCGAGTAGGACGGCGGAGGTTTCGAGTGTTGCCGGTTCTGGATCGCTTGGATGGCGGTCAGCGAGTTGCTCGAGCAAACGAGCTGCTTCACGCACGCCCTCGAGTTGGACTTGCGGTTCGCCTTTCGCATCGAACGTGACATGCTTGTCGATTTGGAAGATCGCGTTTCTCAGCAGCGATTGATCCGATGCGGTGCGAGGTCGAGGCGTTGGCGGTGACGTCGACTCCGCAGGTGATGTCAAGACAGTCGATGACCGGCGACGAAAAGCTCCTCTTCGAATTTTGTCGCATACCCTCTGAATCGCCTTGTCATCCGGGTGGTACTCGCCCATTTCGCTCACATTCGAGTAGGTAACATCCGGACGAATCCGCTCGGGCCGACACTTCGCCGCTTTCGCAAGACGCCCGAGATTGGTTCGCAACGTTCGCCGATACGTCTGGATGGAACCAGCAGGGCCATTGACGACTACCAGCGACACCCCTTGGCCTTCCCACATTTGCACCTGAAGCTTCGGCTCTCCACTCGCCACAATGAGTTCGTCTTGAAGCGAAAAAAACGCCGTCGCCGTATTCGTACGAAACACGAAAACAACCAATTCCGGATGGGGAAAAGGACTCGGCGACGCGGGCGCTTTGCCGGTTAGCTCCGCCGCCTCCGGCGCATTTTCCATCGCAGGAGGCGCATTGGAAAAACGTTGCATCGCGTCGCGACAGGCTTCACTGCAAAGCGGCTCACCCGTAGCATCGCGCAAACATGACGAGCCAACGGGTACTCCACAAACAGAACAGAAGGTCTTTTTGCCAGTGAGGGTTTCGAAAAAGCCCATGGGTGATTCGCTGCGTGAGCGCCGTCGGCAAGTGCCTTTCGGTCGAGCACTCTCGGTTGCTCTAGCTTACCCTAGCCGGAATCCAGGGGCCAGTGAGTGTGTTTTTCGATGCGAATGCCGAAACAATACATTCCCGCGCGCTTGCCGAATTCCACCCTTCGACCTGCAATCGTCGTGCGATAGAATACCGCACGATGTGAACCGCCTGGTTTTGCGAAAAGGAGACTGGTGTGAAAGAGCCTGAGAGTCGTCCCATGCAACCGTGCGGCGACTCCAATGCGCATAGCGGTTGCGGAGAGGATAACTCTGCCGAAGGGCGTTTTCATGCCCTTGTTCGGCTGACTCGACGTCTGACCGATACCCACGAGTTACAAGAATTGCTGCCGCTCGTCGTGCGAGAAGTGCTGAGCGTGCTGAAAATGGAAAGAGGCGTGCTGCTGCTCGATGAAGGGGCGGGAGGCTATGAAGCCGTGGTCTCTTGCGACAACAAAGACAGCGGTGCGTATTCCCCTACCGATCAAGATGCAACACGGGCCTTGTTCGAAGAGGTAAAGGCCACACGCCGTCCCGTCATCCCATGCTCACGAAAAGCGAGTGAAGGCGATAGCTCCTTTTGGAACTTGGGGACCGTCGTTGGGTTGCCCTTGCTCGACCGAAGCCGATTTCTCGGTGTGCTTTGTCTCGACAGCGCCACCAAGCATATTCAGATCGGCGGCGATGGCCTGCCTGCTTACCTCGCATTTCTCGAGTCCGTAGCCGCGGTGGCTGCTTTGGCGGTGACCAACGCCCGCGCCCATACGCGAATGCTCGAAGCGCAAAAACTCAGCGAAGATTTCGGAAATCTTTTCGATCTCGATGAAGTATTCGATCGCGCCCTTTCCCGCATCGTGCAGCTAACTCGTGCGGAACAAGGATTCCTTTTTATTCGAGGACCGACGGGCCAGCTCGAACAGCGTGTGGGATTGGACCGAAAGGGCCGCTATCTTCCGGAATCCGAAGACCGTTTCGTCAGCAAAAGAATCATTCGCGCAGCAGCCGAAACCGGGGAGGTCATTCTTTCCGATAACGTTGCCGAGGTGGACGCATTTGGAGGCAGCGATGGCAGCGTGATTCGGTTGGGACTGACATCCATTCTATGTGTTCCGATTCGAGGCAGAGACTCGACTCTTGGGGTTGTATACCTCGAGAACCGACTGCTCATTGGCGTATTCGATGAAGAAGAAAAACGGTTGGTTCAGCTTGTCGCGGATCGCGCCGGCACCGCAATCGAAGCCGCGAAATTGTTGCGACAACAACGCGATATTTTGCGCGCTCTCGCGAACGCGGTCGAGGCGCGGGACGTGGGAACCAGCTCCCACGTGCAGCGCGTTTCCCACTTCGCGATCGCTGTCGGCCATTGTCTCGGACTTCCCAATGAACAACTCATGCTGCTCGAACAAAGCGCCCTGCTGCACGATATTGGCAAAATCGGCATCCCCGACCGGGTGTTGCTCAAACAAGGCCCCCTGTGCGAAGAAGAATGGCGGTTGATGAAAGAACATCCCCAACTCGGCGTGGGAATCGTGAGCCCCGTCGACCTTCCCAAAGAAGTGCTCGATGGTATCTTGTATCATCAGGAAGCCTGGAACGGTCGTGGCTATCCCTTCGGATTATCAGGGGAAAATATCCCCCTTTTCGGTCGAATCATTGCCGTTGTCGATGCGTTCGATGCCATAACGACCGACCGACCCTACCGAAAAGCGAGGACCATTCGACAAGCCGCCGACGAATTGAGCCGATGCGCCGGCGAACAATTCGATCCCGAAGTGGTCTGGGCTTTTCTATCCGTGCTCAATGAAGCCATGGAAACGGATACCGCGCTACGACCGTAACCAACTCCACATGCCAAGTTGCCCCATCTCTTGAATCCTCACCGCGCTTGCGCTTTGCTCACTGCCGTACGCATGCATCGCCGAAGCTTTCTTATCACCCTGCCGATTCTATGCTCTGGATGTTCACGGAATTCTTCTCGACAACAACCCAGCCCCGATGCCGCCATGACTCATTCGCCTACCACCACCTTCGGACCCACCGTCGCCGGTCGATTCTATCCACAGAACCCCCGTGAACTGCGCTCCTCCGTGGAGTCGTTCCTCGCGGAAGGAAAATCGTCTCCCGCCTTGGGACCCGCCCGCCGTATCGTCGCCCTCGTCGCGCCTCACGCCGGATATGTTTACTCTGGCTCGATCGCCGGCATGGCTTATGCCGCCGCCCAACCCCAATCCGTTCGTACCGTCGTGGTATTGTCGCCAAGTCATCATGGACGGCGCCCTTTCGTTTGCACCCTTTCCGCAGATGCTTACGACACACCGTTGGGAACCGTGCCCATTGCGAAATCGATCGTCGATGCGCTCGTTGCCAAAGGCGATTTGGTACAATACGATGACGCGCTGTTTCGACCCGAGCATGCTCTCGATGTTCACGTCCCGTTCGTCAAAGTTGCCTTTCCCGGGGCGCAACTCGTGCCTCTCATCGTCCCCATGATGCCAAGGGATCGTCTCGAAGGCCTTGGAAAACTGCTGTTTCAAGTCATCGGCCACGATCCACACGCGCTGCTCATCGCGTCGTCGGATCTATCTCACTTCTATTCCTATGACGAAGCTCGAACGATCGATGAAGCGATCGTTTCCGAACTCGAACGTAACGATATCGAAACCGTCTTTCTCAAACATGACGAACGACGAGGACCATGCGGAATTGCTCCGATCATGACGGCCTGGGCGTATGCCCGCAACTTCGGTTCCACAGGATTGGTGCATCGACTGTCCGTCAAAAATAGCGGCGACGTCTATAGGGAAGGACGCGATAGAGTTGTCGGTTACGCGGCGTTGGCCCTTTCCGTAGCCGATCCATGAGAACCCACGAGCGGTATGTGCTGCTCAGAACGCACCGGATACACTGATTCCAAGACCGCGATCACCCACCCCCATGGGAGTGGGGCCGATGAATAGGTTCCGTGGCGGTGGCTCATCTTTCGGGCTCGGCTCTTGCCGTGGTTTCGGCGATGGATCGACGCTTGGCTCCGCGGTTTCCAGCAGGGCGCCCTCGAGGGAAATCAATAATCCCCCCGCTTGGCCAAGCCCGTCGAGCACCGTAAAAATGCCGCGCATCCACAGCAAAAATCCACTGCAATCCGGGTCCGTGTCCCGACAACGGATGTTCGTCACCGAAATCCAAGGTCCGGCCACCGGTATTCGCAAATCCCGCGACCCTGGAGAGTCCGGCCACGCATACGAAAACGGTTGCGCAACCGCATAAAACCCCGCCGTCGTGGCAAGCCCCCCCATCACCAACTTCCAGCGCACGGGCGAAGGCGGATGAACATCGGTGGGAATGTGCTGCGGCGGCGGTTCTGGTTGCGCACGAGCCACCGAGCTAACCCATAGGATGGGAACCACTCCCAATAAGATCTGGCCAATTCGACACGTTTTCGTCACCCCCCCCGTTTGGCAACGATGCGCCCCCGAAGCAAGCATCTTATGGATCACAACGTCGATTGACCTAAAAAACAACGCGCCGCTATCGATCTCCCCCATACTTCACCGTGCAGCCGTACGCTTCCGTCGATGCCGTCCGCACCGCCCGCTTCATGGCAATGTCCTCGAGCGCCTCTTCGACATGGGAAACCAGCACCCCGTCTTTGGGAGAACCTCGATCCCCATCCGGCGAATTGTCGATGGCCCCCATGTATACGAGTATCCCCGCTGAATCGATGACGAACATATGAGGCGTGCGTTGGGCACCATACGCTCGTCCCACCTCGCCCGTCGCGTCCATCAACACCGGATAGTTCATGTTCCACTGTTTCTTTGCCGCTGCATTCGCTACGGCTTCATGCCCCTGCTTTCCCGGTCCCGCGGAATTGACCGCAAGCCATACCGCCCCCTGACGTTCCGCTTTCTCAATCGCCGGCTTCATACTCCCTCGCTCATGGGAAGCCTTGACGAAGGGACAGAATGGATTGAACCATTCGAGTACCACGATTTTCCCGCGATAATCAGTAAGGGATACCGTTTTCCCTGCTTCGTCGAGAAGAGAAAATAGGGGCGCTGGTTTGCCAAGCTCGGCCTTGCCTGTCACGACCGGGGGCGCGTGGCGCGGCGGAGCTTGTGCCGAATCCGATGCATCTGGCGAGTCGCTGATTCGGGGCGATGGGGCTCGCTCCGACGATTCGCTGATGGTTTCCGATGTTCTGCAACTCGTCAATCCCGCCACGACGATAACGCCAATAAGTCGAGAAAACGCAACGTGAGCCATGAAAAGATGGATGCCGGGGAAGGAAAAGTCGTCGCTGATTTGACGCTCATTGCAAATAAGCATCCGCACCAGGCATCGTTTCGACGGATGGATTCCTTAGCTCGTTGGTGAGGCCGAAGCCGCACGATACCGGGCCCAATGGGTTTCGAAAGCGCGTTCGACGGCTCGGAGATATCCTCGCTCCGCCCACATCTGTTCCCCCAGTCGGTTCGCCACTTCATCCACCTCGCCAATATCCAAAGGTTCCACGTCTTGCACAGCCCGCTCCACCGTTTCTGGAGCGGTCGACCTGCCTCCTTTGAAACGAATCATCTTGCCCAATGCCCTGCCACCTTGACGTATCCACGCTCGGCTTGCTCCCAGCGCCCTCTTCCACATCTGGTGGAAGGGCCGGGTGTCCACCTGTTGTGATGCGGCATCCACCGCGAGGCGTAATCCTCGTAGCGCATCCACCTCTACGCCGAGATCCGCGTTTGAAAATAGTCCCTTCACCATCGCATGACGAACCATCCACAGCGTGTGAAAGGTCCATGAGGCCGCGTCCACACAATCCTTGACCGCAAGAACGAACGACACCTTCCGAAAGAGTTTTTTGATCGGGTAGATCAAGATCGACGAAAGGCAACCAAGCAGCCTCGATCGTTCTTGCAAAAATACATCGAGTTGAGCACGCCCAGGCCGTAACCCCTGACGCTCGAACTCCGAACGTAAGGCGCGCTTTCGGATGAATCGAAGCGCCATGTCATCCAGGAATGGAATCGGAATCGCTGGGCATAACCCTGCAAGTAAACTCATCGTAATGATGCGCTGCAGCGCAATTCGAGCTTGCTTGTCTTCGTCTTCGGAGGAAGCCGTATTGGTGCTTTTTTGGGGATTCCCGTTCGTCGTACTCATCACCCTGATCCCCGGACCGAGGTTCAGAAAAACGGAAGCAACGCTTCACGAAACTCGTCAGCCGTCGCGAAACGATCTTCTTTCGATCGTGCCATCGCTCTCATCACGATGTCGCAAAGCTCCTGGGAAAGCTCCGGACGACGCGATCGCAACGCAATGGGCTGGCTGTTGAGCGCGTCATGCCAAATTTCTTGTGTCGTAGTCCCCGAAAACGGCCACCGCCCCGTGAGTAACTCGTACGTCATCACGCCAAGAGCATAGATGTCGGCGCGCTCATCCACATGCTTGGTATCGTGGATTTGCTCTGGAGCCATGTATTGGGGTGTTCCAAAAGAAGAACCGCTGAACGTTAATCGACTGCCCCCCTCCGATAAGATCACCGAAAGACCAAAATCAAAGACCTTGGCCACCGGTGCGGTTCGCAGGTTGCGCACAAGCACGTTGCTTGGTTTGAGATCTCGATGAATCACCCCAGCGCCATGCGCCGCCGATAACCCTATCGCAATCTGTTTCACCAACAACAACACCAAAGGTAGGGGAATCGGACCTTCATGCCGATCAATGAGGTCGGCCAACTCCGTTCCGTCCACGTACTCCATGACCAATACCGGCATTCCACGCTTGAGCTTCACCACCGCGTACGTGCGAACTACATGGGGAGAGTCGATCGCTAGCGTGGCATGCGCTTCTCGATGGAAACGTTGGAGGGCCGACTTGCTCGAGCCAAATGCGGGATGAGGGAATTTTAGCGCAACGCGTCCCCCCGTTTCGATGACTCGCGCTTCATACACCGTACCCATCGACCCCGAGCCGATGAGCCGCACAATCGAAAAAGCACTCGCTACAATGCTTCCCGGTTCGAGTCGAATCATTCCTGCAATCACGCATTGTATACCAGGTCCCCATTGATGGGTGAACGGATTGCAATCGTGCCAAAATGCCCGTTCGCCATCCATCATCGGCGCCGCAGAGGCAGCATGAGAGGCTCGGCCGGCAACGATGCCAAGGCAACGATTCGACGCGCCGTCGACGGAAAGGGTATCGCCGAACCCCTTGTTTCCACGGATTCGACTCCATCGTCCGTCTGCAAACGATCCACTCCATCCAAGGTACGCACACCCGTGATCGATGAGCACGCTAGCTGTCGTTGTCCAAAGACAACGCAACCATGACGAACCCACGCTTTCCCCACCTGGATGCCGTCTAGCTCCGCAAGGACTTTGGCGCGACGACACCACACGTCCAGCCATATTTTGCCGAGTTTTTCGATCAACAGAGCGGTTGCTCGTTCGTCGCCGTAAGGGCCTCCCACCATGAGAAGAAAAGGCGGCGGATGAACCGTTTCGAACACCAGCGCAATCGTTGCTTTCGCGCCTGGGATAGAAACGGTTTTGTAAGTGATATCCACCACTTCGTTCCACATGAGTTCGCGAGATTGCCTTCCCTGCGAACATACGATCCCCAACTCGTGCAGCACGACTTTCGTAGTGAGCCCCCGATGTCGTTTGCTGGCTGACAATACGTAGGCCGCCAAAGCCATGAGGCCTCCTACCACCGCCACCACGATGCCAAGCGTACCTTCCACCGCCACCAGCCCCACGGGAACCAACGTCGCTCCACTCACACCGGATACCTCGATGGCTCGACGGGGCCAAGGCGAGGTTTTTTTCGACGTGCTGAACTCATGGGTCACGGCACCAAAGCGATGTGCCTTTGGCTCACCATCCGCCGTCTTTTTGGTTCCATCTTTGCCAACCATCACCGACTCCAGGTCGTCCAAACCAGATTCACCCTTCGCAATTCCTTGACGATATCCTCCTCGTTGTGCAGGTCGTGACGAAACCAAGGCAGCCGCACCTGCAAAGAACCCTCAGCGCCGTGAACGGGAACAACCTCGCATCCAAGACGTTCCAGAATCTGAACCGCTTGTTGCCAGCCGATTTCGGATGGCGGACGAACGTTCCCATACCACAAATTCTCCGGTGCTAGCCGAATATGGACAGAACCCGTGACCGCTTCGCCACGCGCCAGATGGGTTGTTAGTGACCCGGCTTGTGCCAATAGATCCATCAGGTCCTCGCGATATCCACCACGCGATGGTCGTTGGGAATGCTCCGAACGGAGTCCATGACGCTGCATCGTGCGCATCATAGAAGTGAGGTCCACGCACACACTGCTGAGCATGATACGACGTGTGTTCGCGCCAATGTGCAGCGAGGGACAGAAAGCGATACCCGCAAGCGCGATCGGTCCGCCATTCGAGACGATCACGAGATCGTCGGGATGCAGTCGGAGACGCTTGTCTTCGAGTTGTAACGTCTCCCCGGACCGCGCAAACCGGACCTCGAGGGAACCTTCGATTCGATCGAAATCGATGGCCTCCACGGGATGACCGTATTCGAGCATGACCAGATTCGTGATATCCACCACATTGTTGTCCGGTCGATGGCCGAGCGTTTTCAATCGATGAGATAACCAATCCGGCGATGATTCGACATGCACATTGTCGACGAACAAAGCCCCGAATCCGAGACAAGCCGTCGTTTCCTTGACCTCGATCGGCACCCGCATCGTACCGTGAGTTATGCGAACGGGCGCATCGACGACCGGTGGTTCGAAAGGTTGACGAAACAATGCCGCGATCTCACGCGCCAATCCGATATGCCCAAGCACATCGGTTCGAGCCGTATCCGCCAACTCGAGGACCGTATCGTCATGGCTTCGATCGCACTTTTTCACAGCCCATTGCGCGAGCGACAGAATTTGCACGATCTGCTGGTCCGTGGCATCCAAACCATGGATGAGGCTACGAAGCCAGGATAAGGACGCTTTCATTGGATCGGGTCTTTAGCGCAGATGCAGGGAGGGGAGAACGGTAGGCTCAGTCGTTTTGAGGATCTCGGACGATAACGCCCTGTGCGGTTTCCGCAAATTGATACTCCGGATGGAACTTCACGGCGGAATTGAGGTTCCACTCCGCCTCGAACAAAACCACCGGCCGGTCTCGAACATCCACCACAAGCATGGCATCGATCTGTTGACGAACATGGGACAGATCCACCGGTTGACCGTCCGTACGCGTTACCCAACGCGCAAGATGAAAGGGCACCGATTCCAGACGAACATCGACACCGTATTCCGAAGCCAGACGGTGTTTGACCACCTCGAGTTGCAACAATCCCACGGCTCCCAAAATCATGTCTCCCGTGCGAATGTCGGGGGGTTGATATAGTTGCACCGTTCCTTCTTGGGCGAGTTGGGTGGTGCCTCGCACGAGTTGCTTGCGACGCAGCGGATCGACCATCACGAGCCGTTTGAAATACTCCGGAGCGAAACTCGGAATGGGCTCGAACTCCAATTTCGTTCCGCCCGTGAGCGTATCTCCGACTTGGAAAAAGCCAGGGTCGTACACGCCAATGACGTCCCCGGCGTAGGCTTCCTCGACGATCGTCCTTTCTTTTGCGATAAATTGAGTGGGGTTGGCGAGACGTACTTCTCGATCCGTTCGAACGTGCAGGACCTTGGTCTTTCGATGGAATTGTCCGGAGCAGATTCGGACGAAAGCGACACGGTCTCGGTGAGCCGGATTCATGTTGGCTTGTACTTTGAATACAAAGCCGGTGAATTCTTGTCGTCCGGGGTCCACCAGCCCAATGCTGCTGGCCCGTGGTCCGGGGGGAGGCATCATCTGAATGAAGGAATCGAGAAATGTCTCGAGGCCGAAGTTGTTGATCGCACTGCCAAAAAACATGGGCGACAGACGCCCTTGCAAAAACGACGATGGGTCGAAGGCGTCGCCCGCGGCATTGAGAAGATCGATATCCTGCTCGAGCTGTTCGCAGCCATCCTGGCCGATTTGCGCACGCAATCGAGGGTCATCCAAATCTCCCACATTCATGGGGACCACCATCGCTCCCTGCGTCGCGCTCGAACCGGCCCGAGATTCGTCAAACAGCATCAACTTGTCCAAGGTGCGATGATAAACCCCAAGAAATAGACCGGAGCGAAACACCGGCCATGTCAGAGGCACCACGCCGATGCCAAGAACACTCTCCACCTCACCGATGAGTTCGAACGGATCCCGCCCCGGACGATCCATCTTGTTGACGAATGTGAAAATCGGAATCGAACGCTGACGACATACCCGAAATAGCTTGCGCGTTTGTGATTCCACACCTTTCGCGGCGTCGAGCAACATGACCGCCCCATCGACCGCGTGCAGCGTTCGGTAGGTATCTTCACTGAAATCCGCGTGCCCAGGGGTATCCAGAAGGTTGAGCTGAAGTCCCTTGTATTCGAACTGCAATACGCTCGTCGTGATGGAGATTCCGCGTTCTCGCTCCATTTCCATCCAATCACTGACGGCATTGGCGCGTCCCCGTTTCGCTTTGACCGCACCGGCCAAATGAACCACCCCACCGTAAAGCAATAATTTTTCCGTAAGAGTGGTCTTGCCAGCGTCTGGGTGGGAGATGATGGCGAAAGTCCTTCTTTTATCGATTTCTCGCTGTAACTCGGATCGTTCGCTCATGATTCGACTCTGTGCGGACTCGCTTTGCCGTGGGCAACCAAGAGCGCGAAGCTAGATAATTCGCGAAATGGCTCGAGAGTAGCCACACGGGGGCGCCGAACATAGGCGTCGGAAAAGAGCCGGTCAAGCCAACGACGGCGGTCTTTCGCCTGGGTGGGTAAGGGCGGAAAAGGACAGGAGGCGCCCTGCATTTTTGGGCTTCGCATGGGAAACCGCCAGGGTTGCTACGACGATCAGCAGCAAAAAGGCGGAGCAGGCCACAAAAATTCCCAAGCCTCGACGCTTTTTTTCGACATGGTTTTGGGCTGGGAAGAGGCTTATGGATCGGCAGCGACGGTTCGAGGTGTAATGCGCCACGGCAAGCTCGCCATCGAGCCCTACCGCTTTTGCAAAAGAACGAATGAATCCGCGGGTATACAGATTGCCGGGCAAATCCTCGAAGCGGTCCCGTTCGAGATAGTCGAGTTGAGAGACCGAAATTCGTGTGGTGCGAGAAATATCTTGAAGCGTCAAGCCACACTGAAGGCGCGCACGACGTAAATGCAGGCCAACCGGTTCTGCGAAAGGCGGTTTCCCAGCCGAAGGCGGGTCAGCGATTGGCTGCGAAGGGGGATGCATAGCGCCTGGGCTGGCGTCGCAACAGATGCGCCACCTACATAAATAGGAAATACGGCTAGTTACCTCGGGGTTATGTTGAATGAATTGCAGAGTTGCAATGAGAGTATGGCAGAAATGCCAGGGGTATGGTTCCGTAACGAAATGATTTCCAATTATGATCTAATTGTGACGCTGACCTTGATCCTGTAGCTGGCATGCGCCAGATTCTGAAACCTAACCTTGGTGACAATCGTATGTGGTTCGAACGACGAAGGAGGCTCCTGTCGCGCTCGAACATGGAGGAATGATGCGCCGCGTGATTCATCAAATCCTTATTGCCGGGTTGTTCGGACTCGCTCTGGCTTCGTGTTCGAGTGATGAAAATGATGAACAATCCCCAATCCAGGACACCTATATTATTGATACGTTCAATATTGGCTTAGCTGGGTCATTTGTTCCCTTCGAGCAACAACGGCTTCAGCCTGTGATGGAAGCGGTGGCGTCGCTCAATTCTGATGTGGTGTGCGTTCAAGAGGTTTGGCGGAAAAGGGATAAGGAGAAGTTGGCGGAAATCGCGAAAGCGAATTTCCCTTATGCAGTCTGGTTCGAGCACGATTTCGATACCGAAGTGGACGATCCGGCAGATGCCCATGGCATGGTACCACCGGCCCCTACCGAGCCGCCTTGTGGGGTCCAAGGGACAAAAGAGAAGTTCGAAGCGGTATTACAGTGTTTGCTGGATAATTGTTCCACCTTGCCGGGGCAACGAGAGGGCAAAGTAACGACGGCGACCTGCGCGGAAGAGAAGTGTTTTGTCGAAGCGGCTTCCTTGTTGGCTGGCGCCGAGCAAGACAAGCGCTGCTACGGCTGCGCGGTCACTAGCCTTCCCGAGGATACTCTAGGCAGGATCGAAGAAAAATGCACAACCAACCCCAAAGCCGCCCTGGCCTTCGATGGACAAAGCGGTGTCATGATCCTTTCCCGACACCCTTTGATAAACGCGGAAGATTGGGTTCTTCCGGCGACCTGGAACCGTCGTGTCATCCTGCGCGCTACCGCCAAACTCCCCGCCGGGGAAGTCGATGTGTATTGCAATCACTTGGCTCCCGTGTTTTTCGATGTGGCTTTCCCATACACCGGAGACTACGGGGACGGTAAGACCGGACCCGATGCCTGGGCTGCAGAGCAAAAGCTACAAGCGGAAAAGCTTCATGCATGGTTGTTGAAGTACTCCGCGGATCGTCAAGCCATCGTTCTCGGCGATTTCAACGCCAGTCTCGAATTCCGCGAAAATGGCAGAATGGTGACCCGAGCCGAAGGGCCAGAAACCGTGACCTTGCTCCAACAACACTATACGGAAGCCATTCCCCCTGATTATCCGCCAGCATGCACATTCTGTTCCTCCAACGTGCTGACCGGACTGACGAAAGAATGGGAATCCGCCTGGGTAGATCATATCTTTCTACACGGTATTTCAGACCAATCCATTCTCTCCGCGCAGAGAACGTTACTGGATAATACTATTCGTATTGAAAACGAAGGTGAGGAATTGTGGGTCCCTGTTTCGGACCACTATGGAATGCGAGCTGCCATTCGGTTATCACCCTGAAGGGTCGGCATGCGTGAACATTGCCAAGGATTCGTGCCTGAGATAATCTTTATACTGGCTACGTCTGCGGGGCTCGCGGATGGCTTGAATGAACGTATTGACCTGGCCACCGTGGAACAACCAACCGAATAGCGAGATCAAATGGCAAGGGACGGAACTCAAACGACAGGGGTGCTCGCATCTTCCGGTGAGCATGGCGCTGTATCCGTCGATATCGGGGATGTACTGGTCGGAAAGTACAAAGTCGAAAGCATCTTGGGGCAAGGCGGCATGGGGGTCGTCGTGGCCGCCATGCATTTGCACCTGCAAGAACGTGTCGCACTGAAATTCTTGCGCCCCGGTGCGGGCCGCTCCGAAGAATTCAATGCGCGCTTCATGCGTGAAGCACAAGTCAGCGCCAAACTCCGCAATGAGCACATCGTGAAAGTATCCGATGTCGGAATGCTCGAAAGCGGAGCCCCCTATATGGTCATGGAGTATATCTCCGGTGTCGATCTGCGTTCCATGCTGAAAAAAGAGGGGCCCCTGGCCATCCCTCGCGCCATTGATTACATCATTCAGGCTTGTGAAGGACTTGCGGAAGCGCACTCCTTTTCCGTTGTCCACCGCGATCTCAAACCTTCCAACCTATTTGTCACCACACGTCGCGATGGTACCGAACTCATCAAAGTCCTCGACTTCGGTATCTCCAAGGCCAACTTGGTCTCCTCTTCTGACCTTGAAGACTTGACTGCCGCCGGAGCCTTGCTTGGCTCGCCGAAGTATATGTCTCCCGAACAGTTGACCAATACTGCGCAAGTCGATGAACGTTCGGACGTTTGGTCCCTCGGGGTCGTGCTGTATGAAATGCTAGCGGGCACGCCTCCCTTCGTCGCCGATACCCACGCTGCCACATGCATGCGTGTTCTTGGAACCGAATTGCCCCCCTCTCTATGCGCACGCAGACCCGACGTCCCCCCTGAACTCGAAGCCGCCATTTTCCGAGCCCTGGAAAGAGACCTCAATCGTCGCACCCCAAACGTTGCGGAATTCGCTGAAGACGTAATCGATGCCGTCGGGGCCCTTGTCCCTCATCAAGTGCTTGTCAGCATCGAGCGAATCCGACGCACCATCGAATCCCATTCCCTCGCGTCCTCCGGCGCTACTCCTCGTCCCCGAGAGCGCAGAAACATACTCGCCGAGTCGATGACCTCATCGTCGTTCTCCCCTGCTTCCGGTTCGGGCGCGGTGGTTACGGCCAACAAACAGCCACAACGCAAAGGACTTCTGGTGGGAATCGCGGTGCTTCTTTCCGCGCTCATCGTCGCCTTGGCTGCATTGATTTCGCAGCGCTCCGATAACACCGACCCCGTGATGGCCGGCGCGACCGTTTCGGTGAGCGCAACACCCTCGGCCCCTGTTGCCGTCGTGGAATCTCCGGCCACCTCTTCGACTTCGATTCCCGCGGAACCCCCCCGTACCGCTGAAAGCATCCCCTCACCGGGGACCACGCCTGAACCGACACCCACCAAAGTGATTCCAGGGCCTACCCGATGGTCGCCCCCACCGGTTCGATCAACGGCCCCGGCACCCACTGGAACGCCTACAAGCACGAAAAAGGTTGATCCGCTGGAGGAACGTCAGTGATGCGAATTTGGTTGCGTCCGAGATCTGTCGCCATTGCGGTTGCTTGGGGCTTGACCATGAGTGCAAGCCCGTTCGCGCTCGCACAACCCACACCGGAAGGCAAAGCCATCGCCGAGACTCTCTTTCGTGACGGCCGTGCGCTCATGGATGAAGGGCGCTACCCAGAAGCCTGCCGAAAACTCGAAGAAAGCCAGCGCCTCGACCCCGCCCTCGGAACCTTGCTCAACATGGCGGTATGTCACGAAAAGGAAGGCAAAATCGCTACCGCCTGGGCCGAATTCAACGAAGCCATGGTGCTGGCTCGTCGTGAAGGCCGACAAGACCGGTTCGATTTGGCGCAGCAGCATATGACATCCCTCGAACCCGATTTGCCGAAACTCGTCCTCAATGTCCCACCACAATCGCGTATTCCGGGCCTCGAGATCCTCCGCAACGGAACGCCCATCGGCGTCGGTGCGTGGGGAACACCGCTGCCCATCGACCCTGGTGAAGTCATCATCGAAGCCCGCGCGCCAAAGTACAAACCATGGACAACCACACTCCAAATCGAAATCCGAGAACAGAAATCAGAAGATATCCCTCTGCTGGAAAGCATGCCGGAAGATGAATTGACGACCGGTGCCTCCGCAGGGACTGGCTCTTCTCGTCGTTCGCCCCCGCCGCCTCCAGAAGACTTCTGGACCGCGAATCGAATCGCGGGGGTGACGCTAGCGGGGGTCGGTATCGCTGCCATGGGTATCGGCAGTGTCTTCGGTGTCACCGCCTTGAACAATCAGTCGGATAGCGAAGCCTATTGCTCGGGGAAAACATGCTCTGATCAACGAGGAATCGACCTGAACAAAGACGCCATGCGCAACGCAAATATCGCAAACATCACCATCGGTGCAGGCGCGTTGGTGGGCGCTGTGGGAGCCCTTCTGTTTTTTTCAGGAGGATCGGATGCACCCACGGAAATGCAATCCGGGGTGGATATCTCCTTCACCATGATGCCATCGCAGGCTAGCGCGGGAGTGAGGGGAACATGGTGACCATGCGTTTTTTCATCGCGACCCTTGCCCTTACGGGTTTGGCTCTCCAAGGATGCCAACTCATCGGCGGAATCGAGGAACGTACCCTCGTCCTCCAAGATGCCGGTGCCGATAACGACTGGGAAGCGGACGTCCAACCCGAAGCCGAGGCCGACGTCGAGCCCGATGTCATCGATACCACCTGTGAACTGCCGACGGTTGGCAATGCATCGATGCGGATCGGAAACCTGATCCCTTCGCTGGACCGCGTGGAGTTCTGTATCAAATCCGCAAACCAAACCTGGCAAGATGTCAAACCCATCTTGGCCGGAAGCGGCGGTGGATGTCCCCGTGGCCTTGCGTACCGCTCGTTATCCGCGGCATTCGATGTGCAAGCGGGAGTCTACGATGTCATCGCCGTACATGACCCGGCGACCGGTTCACGCCCTGCTTGTACCGTCACTCCTATCGCTGAGGCCTCGCAGATTGTCATCAGCGAAGGAGAAACCATGAGCTTGCTTGTCTTTGGAGATTCACGGTCAAACGCTTCCCTTCGTGCTTTGAAGGAAACGAAGTCGATCGGTGTGAATGAGACGACCGTGCGGTTCCTGCACGCTTTGGTCGGTGCTTCCTCGCTCGATATGGGGGTGGGCAGCGCTGATGAACTCCCCGCCGACATTATTTCGCCAGTTTTCTCTTCCGTGGGGTTTGCGGGTATCGCGGAAGCGGGCAACACACCAACAGGTCGTATCGACGAAAACGGTTACCTCAAACTTGAAGTCAGCGGAGGCGTGATCGCGTTTGCTGTAGCTAATAATGGCTCGACGGCAAGCTTCATGGTCAAATCGGATAAGTACGACCGGGGGGTTTCCTATTCGTTTTTCGCGGCTGGCAGAAAAGGAGACCGAAAATTTCCGCCCGAAATCATGATCTGCGATGAGATGAAGGCGGATGGGATTTACACCCGTTGTGGTGGCTTGCCCCTCACCATGACCGTCGACGCCGCCAACCTGCAACTAGCGGGAGCGTTCGGTCCCTATGACAAAGAGCGCATTCCCGCGATACAGTCCGCGATCGCAAGCCTCCCCTCCGATGTCGTATGTGTTCATGAGTCATGGGGAGGATCGTTGCGTGATGGCATCGCCGCGGCTGCTGCGTCCAAGTTTCCCCATAAGGCATCGTTCAATTATGACCTTGATAGCCTTGTGGATGATGCGACGGATCAATCGGGCAACGATCCCCCTGAGTGGACGGAAGCACCCTGTGCTCAATCGGATACAAAAATTGCAGCGGCCCTCGATTGCATCAAAGCCAATTGTGTCGAGCCGTTAGGAAGCGAAGACGGTATCCCCAAGGTCCCGCTTTCGTCCTGTTTGACCTCCAAGTGCATGGCCTCCATGCTTCCGTTGTTGGGGCCCGACTCTAACGATAATGCCTGCTACTCGTGCTTGTTTGGTAACCTCGCTGCCTTCGAAACCGTAGGCTATATTCGAGATCAGTGCAGCCACAATCCCAAAGCGAGGTTCGCTCACCGAGGAGATTCTGGGGTGATGGTGCTCTCGAAGCATCCTGTAAAAAATCCAGAATCTTGGGTCCTTGCCTCCACGGAGTGGCGAGTCAACATCGTGCGTGCCCCGGTTTCTCTTCCCAACGGTGCCGTGGTCGATGTGTATTGTACCCAACTCACCACGCCCGCCGATAGCATCACACGGCCCTATACAGGACAGTACGGCGACGGAAAGAAAGGGCTCGAGGCTTGGCGTTCCGAACTGTATCTGCAAGCCCACAAACTCGTGTCCTATGTGCAAAGCAAATCCGAAACTCGAGGCAGAAAGGCTGTCGTCGTTGGTTCGATTTACTCCGGGCCCGAGTATTACGACGGCGAGAAAAAGATTCTGGAAGCGGTTAATCCCGAGGCTTTCAATACCGTGTCGACTGCCTTTCCATTGGCGGTCCCCGCTTCCTATGTTCCCGTCTGCACGCTGTGCAATGACAACCTCATTTTGGCGGAACCCGGTTCCACCCCCTCCGGAGCCAGCACCTGGCAGACGTTCGTCTTCCTCAGTGGAATCCCAATCACCGCCGTCGAAAACGCCGAACGGTTCTGGACCGAACCCGCCCTCGAGGTGGAATCTGTCGATACCGGTAACAAATACGCGATTCCTTTGTCGACGCACTACGGTTTCCGTTCCATCATTCGTGTACTCAAATAGTTGAAAAGGACAGAGCGATGAAAACTGCCACCCGTGCCTGGGCGACGTGTCTGTTTTTGTTTGGGGGACTATCCGCATACGGATGTGGAGACGATGATGCGCAAGCGCCTGCTGGCGGCTCAGGAGCACATTCGGCCACCGGTGGAGCTGCCGGCAGTGGGGGAAGCGTAGCCACGGGAGGCGGGCAGAACGTGGGAGGCGCTGGGACCGGTGCAGAAGCCGGCACCGGAGCCACTGGGGGCGCGCAATCCGGCGGCGGAACCGGCGGTTCAGGCGCAACCGGCGGTTCAGGCGGAACCGAAACAGGCGGCGCTGCCGGACAGGGAGCAGGGGGAACCGGCGGAGACCAAGGCGGTGGCGGCTGCGCATTCGTGCCCGGCGGGGACGACTTCACCCGAAAAATTGTCGTCGCTCATAACCGTGGCCCTGGCGGTGTGGAATCCAATGTATACGAAGTTCTGGAACTATCCGAATCGGGACAGATCTCGCGTCCGGGCGTGACGTTCGAAATGGGGTCAGGAGAAGGGGAAATCGTCTTCACCACCGGTGGCGCCATCGGCATCGCCATCCAGGGACAAGGAAAAGATCGTTCGCTCGGTGTATTCCGTTTCGACGATAATGGAGATTTATTTGTCGTGAATCCCGCGATTCACCCTTCGTTTTATCCTCACAAAATCATCATTCCTCCCGGCAATAACGGTGATGCCTATGTGCTCGATGCCGAATGGGTCGAGCATGGCGGTGGTGTGTACAAAATTAGCTTTGGCTGTGAGGGCCAGTATTACGAAATGGGAAAAGTCTTGGATGCCAAGCTGCCCAACACGATGCTCTTGCTCGACGACGACCGCGTCTTTCTGAGCAGTACCGACGTGCTCGGCTCGGATCCATCCATGGAGGCTCATCTCATCGACTTGCTTTCCCCTCCCGTTCGAGTCGCTAGCGCGGAAGCTTTCGGTGACGATGATGCCATCATCGTATCCGCTGCGCGAACCGAAGATGGAAAATATGTCCTGCTCGGTGATGACTCCATGTTCGGCGGAGAACGTGTCGGTGTGGTTCGGATCGATGGCGATTCGCTATCTTACGTGCAAACCATCCCTTCCGTCCCTGCCCCCGTTTCCATCGTTCCATCGCCCAATAACGATGTCGTGCTCGTGGTTAGCGAGTATCCCGATGATATTCATGTGCTGAATTACGATCCCTCGAATTCCTCCAAACCGTTTTCCTTGCGTGGAAAGCTTGCGTACGTTGGACAAAAACCATCCTTGCCCAGTACCGCGGTCATGATCGAACGCGGCTCTCTCAAAGGTCATGTTCTCGTAGCGGACCTGTATGGAATTCGGCAAATCCAGTTCACCGCGGGAGGACAAGGTGTGAAAGACCTTGGGCTATACAAATTGGGCGAATCTTTCCCGGATACCATCAGCGCCCTCGGCATACAAAAATAGCTGTAGGAAACGTCGATCGTTGTTCCCTTTGGTTTTGTCGCTACCTCAGGCGCGTGGTGGCGAGCCCCTGAGCCTTGGTAAAAACGCTACTCCCAGATGATGGGATCCTCAGCAGGCGGAGGAGGCAAGGGAGGCGGCGTCGAGGAAGGAGTGGATGCGGAGGGTAGGGGATCTGTATAAGGATTATCCCTATTTTTTCTGCCGAGCTGGCATACAGCCAGGTCCGCTTCGCATCGGGTATTGCCCTGTCGAAGCTTGTCGACTTGACCCTGGCATTCCTCCGCCAATTGACGTTGATTGTCCCGTTCCTCCGTGAGTTCTTTAACCTGTTTTTGTTGCTCCGCAACAAGCTTCTCACGCTCGGAAGAACAGGCTTTGGCTGCCGCATCCGCATCGTCCTCGCAAGTTTTCACCTTGGTGTCGAACGTCATGAGCTGCTTGGTGCATTCGTCTTTCGATTCGTCTGACGATTTCCTGAGCTTTTCCTGTTCTCGGCGAAGGCTCGCCTCTTCTTGAAGCGTCTCCTCGCACCGAGCTAGACGACGTTGCACGATCTTTTGTGCCGCGTTACAGGTATTCAAGTTGTCGAAGGATTGCTTTTCCTCGGCTCGCGCTTGCTCTAGTTCGTTGGCAAGCTGAAGCGTCTCTCGCTTGGAATAGGCTGCGCCGAGAAATCCCAACGCCAACACCATCAGCGCCACCACGGCAAGACGAGTGCGAAGAAGCTTGGCTTTCTGTCGCGTTCGCGCTAGCGCCTCGGCCTTCTTTTCTTCGCGCTCTTGTTCGAGCAATACATCCAGACCGTCGGCCATCTCCGCCATCGAAGGGCGTTGGGAAGGATCGAGCGTAAACCAAGCACACAATGCCTTTTCGAGCAGTTTTCTCGCATTGCCCTTCAGATGAGGCAAAGCTTCGGAGGCTAGAGGGTGCGTCGCGCGAAGATGCTGAGCCGACTCCATCTCTTGATAGGTTCCCGCGTTGCTTCCGGGGAAGTATTCCGTACCGACGAGCGACAGCAGCAAGGTGGCAGCGAGCCCGTACGTATCCATCTTTTCGCTCAAAGGCACGTCTTCTTCGCTGTGGGTGAGCGCTAGTGTTTGCTCTGGAGAAGCGAACAGAATCGTGCCTGCCACGAACTTGGATGTACGCTCCGCCGCAACCCCAAGATCGAGGATGATGGGGTGGATTCTCCCGCCGAATTGGGCCAGAAATACATTGTCGGGCTTCAGATCTTGATGGCGCAACCCGGACCGGTGCAACGCATCGAGGCTACGCGCAATCGGAACGAATATCTCGTGCGCCTCCTTCAGAGAAAGCGTTCCGCGCTGCAACCGCTTGGCCAATGTTTCCCCTTCATAAACTGGCATCGTAAACCACACGTATTCGGCCGTGGTCCCATGGTCTTTGAGCTGAACCATGTGGGGATGCCCCGCGGCCGCCAGCATGACCAATTCACGCTCCACATCGCGGCCTGAGTACGCCTCTCGCAACGTGATTTTTAGCGCAACCTGATGCTCCGGTACATCGACTCGCTCCGCTACATATACCTTGCCGAACGTCCCCTGACCGAGCACTCGGATGAGCCGGTACATGCTGCCTACCATGTCCCCCACCTCGGGCAGTTTCGACACGTCTAGCGTCGGACGCGGACTCGAACCCGGGTCGGAACGGGACTCGTCGATGACGGTGTCCGCGAGAGCTTGAGTAATGGTAGACCGGAATGCAGGTTTCGGCGTCACGGTGGAAAGGTACCCTAATCAAAAAAATCTCTGTTCTCAAAAGATGTCGACATGACGGATCGTCATGACGGCCTCGAGCTAGATAACGGCTTTTCTCTTCTCGGAATTCCTGAGATGAATGCGCCTTCCTGTATGATGCCGTCGTACCATCCCTTTTTGGATGACCATGATGGTTGGATAAAACGATGCGAGAACGGATTCGAAGCAGTGATATCGGACCGAGCGACAACGCGGAACTACAACAATCCACCGCGCTCGGCGCGAAAGGTATCTTTCGCCGTTTCGTATTTGTCTTGGTCGTGTTCGAAGTGATCGTCGGCGTGGCCGTCCTCACCTACGACATCCTCGATACCACCGCCTCGATGAACGATAAGCTCGAGTCGCTGGCAACCGTAGGTATGCAAGTCGTTCAAACCATGCGTACGGATTCTCCGGAAACCTCGAATGCCGACTTGCTATGCCAGGCTGCAAAAGTGACAGGCTTCCCGATGGGGCTCATCGCACACGGTGGTAGCCTGGCTTTTGCCACGGACCCCATCCTTTACGACGCCATAGACAAGACTTATCCCCGCGGACCCATCGAGCCTTCTCGACGCTTTGCCATTCGCGATGACCTGGGCGACGTGAGCGGTGGCTGGTTCGTACAACCCTTTTCCAATCAATACTACTTGTTGATTGTCGTTCCCCACCTGCCTGAGTCGGAAGGCAAAATGCTCCACTTTACCATTCGCGCGGGTGTGCTCGGCCTGAGCCTCGCCGCAAGCGTGCTCGTCATGCTCGGAACCGCCAATTGGATGCTTCGACACCCCCTGGACCGACTCGTGAGAGCGCTCACCAGCGCCCTGAATCGAGACATCGAACGACGCCGCATCGCTGAGCAGGTCGCGATCGATGCTCGCCTCGATGCAGAAGCCCATCTGGCTTTTCTCGACAACCTTATCAATGCCTCCGACCAAGTGGGAATCGTGGCTGCCGATGAAGACGGCTATGTGCAGTTGCTCAATCGAGCGGCGGAGGCCATCTTGGGATACTCGGAAGCCGAAGCGGTCGGAAAAATGACGCTCACGGAACTGTTGAGCCATTCCAGCCAAGACTCGATGCACGAAGTGCCCCTGCGCTCTTTGATGACGCTTCAAGAAAGCGAAATGTTTGTCTCCGACCGCCATGGCGTCGAACGCCTCGTCTCCGTCAACTTCAGCGATATCAAAGATGTGGAAGGCAAAGACAAAGGACACCTCATGGTGTTCATCGATGTCACCGAAAGAAAACGCCTGGAAGTCGAACTGCAAATCAACGAAATGCAATTGGTTCAGTCCGCCAAACTGGCCGGCTTGGGCGAAATGGCCACCGGAGTCGCCCACGAGTTGAATCAGCCCCTCAACAACATCGGCCTGCTCGCGTCACGCGTGACCCGAAAGCTGATCAACCATGACCATGAACATGCTTTCGAGATCGAGAAACTGCAAAAAATTCAAGGACAAGTCCAGCGGGCAGGCAAAATCATCGACCAGCTCAGAGCCTTCGGACGGCCCACCGTATTGCATGTCACGGACTTTCCTATCCGTCAGCCCGTCGAGGCCGTCTTAGACTTGCTCGGAGAACAACTCAGCGGCCGCGGCATCGAAGTCGTTGTCGATATTCCCGATGGTCTCCCTAACGTTCAGGCCGATGAATCCCAGCTAGAACAGGTTCTCATCAATCTGCTGAACAATGCCCGCGATGCCCTCAGTGACTCCGGTGTTTCCCCGCCCTCTCCACGAATCCGCCTCAAAGCCGAAGCAGAAATCCTTCCCGGTGATGGCGAACTTCGAATCTGCCTCCATGTGCAAGATAATGGCCCAGGCATGGGGGATGATGTGGGACGACGAGTTTTCGAACCCTTTTTCACTACCAAAGAAGTGGGAAAAGGCACTGGCCTGGGCCTGTCCATCAGCTATAGCCTCGTTCGTGGTTTCGGCGGAACCCTTGCCTTCCGATCGCGGCCAGGAGAAGGAACCACCTTCTCCATCCTGCTCAAAACCGTAGCACCTCCCGCGAGCTTGCCGTCGGAGAACCCATGAAACAATCTCTAAAAGTCCTGCTCATTGACGACGAAGCTCTCGTTCGCGACGAACTCGGTGGCCTGCTGATGGACGAAGGCTATCAACTCATGACCGCCCCCGACGGCGAGTCCGGCTTGGCAAGCTTTCGAGATAACGCTCCGGATATGGTGATTACTGATGTTCGTATGCCAAGGAGAGACGGCCTGTCGGTGGCCATGACCATTCGGCAACAAGCACCGACAACACCCATCACCGTCATCACCGGCCACGGCAACGAGGCAATGGTGCTGGAAGCGCTGCGCGCCGGTGTCACCGATTTCATCAAAAAACCCGTCCGATTCGAAGACCTGATCAATGCCTTGGAGAGAATGGAAGCAGCCCTGCGCCTCGCTCGAACCCAAGGCGCCGACCTGCCCGCCGCCGTCTCCGTCAAAGAACGAACCTGGGTTTATGAATTAGAAAATGACTTATCCGCCATTCCTCTTTTTGTCGATGTCCTGCTGCGTGAAGTCGGCGCCCTGGCACACCCTCGCGTGGCCAGCGAACTGAGCCTCGCACTGCGAGAACTGCTCATCAACGCCATCGAACATGGAAACCTGCAACTAACCTACGAAGAAAAATCCCACGCCCTGGAAATTGGAAATCTATCCCGGATCATCGAAGAAAGAAGACTCCAACCTACGCTAAAACAAAGAAAAACTATCCTCCGAATCGCTCGCCGCGGACCGTCGCTCTCCGTGCGAATCATCGATGAAGGAAACGGTTTCGATTGGAAGTCACTCCCCGACCCTACCGAACCTTCCTACCTGCTCGCTGAACACGGAAGAGGTGTGCTGCTCGCTCGCCTGGCGGTCGATGAATTGTCCTATAACGAAATAGGCAACGAGGTGACCTTCACCAAACTGCTGCCAGAGGCTTGACCCGACCCCTGCGCATCACCCCGCCTTCACTTCCGCTTCGCCTCTGCCTGCATGACACGCTCCATCGCTCGCTGATGCACCAATTCATCCGATTCATCGACGCTACATACCTCATCGATGAGTGCCATCGGCTCTTTTCCCGCTTCGATGCCTTCTCTCAGACTCGCCGAGCCACTGAGCAGATCGATGGCCGGTATTCCCTCCACGAACTCATATCGCTCCGTGCGAAAACGAAAGAACCCGCCCGCATGGTACGCCGCTAGCGCCACCAAAGCCACGTAGGTCGCCATCGGACGAAACCGATCGCGGTCCGTGACATGAATCTGCACCCCCCCACATATCTGTCCCGCATACTTATGAAACGTCGGCTGAAACGTCAGCGGACGCGCTACAAACCCCTCCAACGGCAGCGCATGCAAGGCTCCCGCCATTCTTACCCCATCGAGCCAAGGTGCTCCGCATATCTCAAACGGCCTCGTCGTTCCCCGACCCTCCGACAGATTCGTCCCCTCCAACAAACATCCCCCCGGATATACCACCGCCGTATCCGCCGTGGGCATGTTCGGCGATGGCATGACAAACGGTCGTTCCCAACACTCCGCCCCCTTTCTTCCCTCCCACCCCACCAACGCCACCACATCGAGCGGTTCCCCAGGACCTATCCCTATCCCATCGCGACTCGCCATCTCCGCCACGAGTTCCCCAGCCGTCAGCCCATGACGTACTGGAATTGGTTCCAAACCCACGAAAGATAAATAGCCGGGTTGTTGAACCTTTCCTTCCAACCGCTCGCCACCAATGGGATTGGGACGATCTAACAACACGACCCCAACACCCGCAGCATGAGCCGCCCGCACCATCAGGACCATCGTCCATACAAATGTATAATACCGACTCCCTACATCGCTCAAGTCCGCGATAATCCAATCTAAATCCTCGACCTGCTCGCGTCGCGGCACCAAGTCCTCATACGATTGCCCGTAAAGCGATACGATCGGCGCGCCCGAAATCGTGTCCGTCGCATGCTCCACGCCCACCATGTCCTGCGCTTCACCCCCATAGCCATGCTCCGGCCCAAATATGCGGCGCGGTACGATCCCAAGTCGGCGAAGCACCCGACTCACATGCTCCAAATTCCCATCCACACTAGCCGGATGCGCCAATAACCCCACACGACCAGCGCGAAGCGAACGAATCAACCCTGTCATCGAAACCAAACGATCGAGCCCTATCTGCATGATCATGCAAACATTGCATATTGTGAGCAATGGTGCTAAAAAAGTTGCAGACCATGCGACGAGTTCTGGTAGTCGATGATGAGGAGAATATTCGTCTGGTGCTCCGGACTGTGCTGCGCCGGAGCGGATACGAAGTAGAAACCGCTTCGAACGGCGAAGAAGCGCTGAAACTAGTCGAAAGCTTCGGGCCCGATTTCGTGCTCACCGATGCTCGTATGCCAAAAATGGGAGGATTGGACCTGCTATCCACTCTTCGCGCCAAGCAGAGCGACGCGACCGTGATTGTCATGAGTGCTTACGGCAATGTGGACGTGGCCCTCGAGGCCATCAAAGCCGGTGCCTATGACTATGTGCAAAAACCCTTCAAAAACGATGAGATCGTGTTGGCCCTGCGCAAAGCCGAGGAGCGTGAGGCCCTGCGTCGGGAAAACCGCGCTCTGCGGGAAGAGATTCGAAAAGAATATCGATTCGAGGACCTGCTCGCCAAAAGCGCCTCCATGCAAGAAGTGTTTCGTACCGTCGCCAAAGTCGCCGACTTCAAAACTACCGTCCTCATCTCCGGCGAAAGCGGTGTCGGCAAAGAATTGGTCGCCCGCGCCATTCATAACCGCTCCGCTCGCGCCAAAAGCCGTTTCGTGGCGGTCAACTGCGGCGCTATCCCCGAAACCTTGCTCGAAAGCGAATTGTTCGGCCACCGCAAAGGGGCCTTCACCGATGCCTCCGCGGACCGTCGCGGACTGTTCGAGGAAGCCGACGGCGGAACTCTATTTCTCGATGAGGTGGGAGAACTTCCCTTGCCCTTGCAAGTCAAGCTGCTGCGCGTCTTGCAAGACGAAACCATTCGACGCTTGGGAGACAACCGCGATGTTCGCGTGGACGTACGCATCGTGGCCGCCACCCATCGTGACCTCGTTGCCGAAATCAAAGCCAATCGATTCCGTGAAGACCTCTTTTACCGCCTCAACGTCTTGCCCATCAAACTCCCGCCTCTGCGGGAACGGCGAGACGATATCCCTCTATTGCTAGACCACTTTTTGAGTCGCAATAACGTGCGACTTGGCACCACCGTGCGGGGGGTCGACCCCGAAGCTCGACGCTTGCTGCTCGAATATGCATGGCCGGGTAATGTGCGAGAACTCGAAAACTCCATCGAACGCGCCATGGTGCTCGCCGAAGGGGAGGTGATCAACGCCAATGACCTTCCCGAACGCATCCGCGAGTCCCGCGATCCCATCAAAATGCAGCTTTCCAGCGGAGAACTCTCCATCAAAAAAACCACCCGTATCATCGAAGAGGTCCTGATTCGCCGAGCACTGCAAAAAACCAAAGGTAATCGCACTCGTGCCGCCAGCATCCTGGAAATCAGCCACCGCGCGCTGCTGTATAAAATCAAAGAATACGGCTTGACCGACGCTTGAGCGTTGCGCCATCACGACAATCGTATCCCATGCCATCATGCTTCTACCGTTGACGAAGGGCATGTCGCGACTTAAGGAACGCTCAAACACCACCGAGCCTCACGCTCTTTATGGCCTCGAGGCTCGAGACTCATCCCCGGGCATGCTGCCCTAACGCAAGACGCGCGATGACTGGCACGCGTCGTGGAGAACCCTTATCATGACCATCACTCGTGAGCTGGTTGAAAAAGCGCTCGACGGCGTCCTAGAGCCCACTACCGGCAAGCCCATCACCGAACTTGGCTCGATCACCGAAATCGCCGTCACCGGCGATGACGTTCAGCTTTCCTTTCGATTGCCCGTTCACGGAGCCACCTCGCAGGAAAAACTGCGCGCTCCTATCGTCGAGGCCATCACCGCCGCCGGCGCCAAACAAGTGAAAATCCAATGGTCCACCCATGTCACGGGTCGCGATATCGGCAAGGATGACCCTGTCCCCAGTGTCGCTAATGTCATCGTCGTCATGAGCGGAAAAGGCGGCGTCGGAAAAAGCACCGTCTCCGCCAATATGGCCCTCGCGCTCGCCAAAGCCGGCGCTCGCGTCGGCCTGCTCGACGCCGACATGTACGGCCCCAGTGTCCCTGTGATGCTCGGAACCCACGCACGCCCCACATCCCTCGATGGCAATAGCCTCGAACCCGTCGAACGCTTCGGACTCAAAATGATGTCCATCGGCTTCTTGCTCGATGACCCCCGTGAAGCCGTCGTCTGGCGCGGTCCCATGCTCCATGGGGCCCTCATGCAATTCCTTCAAGACGTGCATTGGGGCGACCTCGACTACCTCTTTCTCGACCTGCCCCCAGGCACGGGAGATATCCCCTTGACCCTCTCGCAAAAGCTTCAAGTCACCGGCGCCGTGATTGTCACCACGCCGCAAGATGTCGCCCTCTTCGATGTCTATAAATCCGTATCCATGTGCCAAAAGGTGAACATCCCCATCTTGGGTATCGTCGAGAACGAAAGCTATTTCATCTGCGATGGTTGCGAGAAACGCCACGAAATCTTCGGAAAAGGCGGCGGTACCAAGGTCGCTGAGATGGCCAACGCTCCTTTGCTCGCTCAAATCCCAATGGATACCGCATGCCGAAAAGCAGGCGATGCCGGCACCCCCGTCGTCATGGCTTCCCCCGAAAGCCCCTCGGCTCTGGCCCTTCGCGATGCCGCCGAAGCCCTCGCTTTCCGGGTCGCCGCTTTCCACGCCGAACGAAGCAGTACCGTGATTTCAATCGACCGATCCGGCGGAAAAAATAAACACCTGCCCGTCGTCTCCTGAGCCCCTCACACGCCCCCCTCACCACATATCCTTCACCGATCAATCTCCAACTTCGTCAACGACATCCGCTCTGTATGCTCACGCCCTTGACCACAAACACATCCCGTTTGCCCGGATGCTCTGTGACCAACCAAAGATACCGACCGACCCCGGGGATCGCATAGCGATGGTTGTATGCATGATATCCCTCGGATTCCAATACGTTAGCTAGCCAGTCCCCTTGACCTTGTGGATCTTCGCGAGGTCGAAAACGCGTGTCGCCCCCGACTCTCCCGCGCTAAAAACCACATCGACTCATGCGAGCGTCGGAAAGCAAACGCTGGGCTCGACGCTGGCTGATCATATTCGAAAGCCGTTCGGTGGGAAGAGGATCGCCCGCGTCGATCACCTCCTGCAGCAATTTTTCATAATTGCTCTTATCCTTTTTCCAACAATACAGCGTCCGCGCATACTGAACCTTGGTGATGAGCAACCGCCCCTGGTTGATCTGAAAGGCACGCTCGAAATGCTGCTGTGCCTTGTCGAGTTCTGCTGTCGGCATGCGCGCGTGAAAGGTGCCGAGAATCACATGCGCAAGACCATGCTCGTACGTCTCATCCAATTCCACCACCCGCTCGATCATCGCTACCCCAATGCCCAATTCTCTTACGAGCTGGGGAATATCCTTGGAGACACCCACACGCGCAATCCAAGCGTAACCGGTCCAAAATAGCGACGGCACATCCTCTTTTTCGAACGCTGCAAGCCATCGTTTCATCACCTCAGGGTTGCGTCGCGCCCTTTCGAACCCATCGGCCTTCTGTTCCAATCGCTCGACGCCATAATGAACCGCTCGTGTATACGCGGCCCGTGCTCGTGTCCGATGGTATTCCGCCATCGTCTCGTTGCCCGCGTCTTCGGCCGTTTCCCATTCGTCTTCGATGAAACTCGTGCCAGCGCCAGCCCATCCTTTCGTGAGCAAAAACAGACCTTCCGCATTGTCGGGCGAAAGCCGATGCAACCCTTCGAGCGTTCCCAAACTGGCATACACCGAAGTGCGTGCCACCTCGAAATCTCCCACCGTGTTGATTCCAGGCATGGCTTTGCTGGTGGATGCAAGCTGCTCATCCACCAACATCTGCTGGATGCATCCCGTCATCCCCAGCATCCCCAGCCCAACGATAAGCACCTTCGCCATCTTCCTATGCATACCCATCCTCGAACCCCTTGCGTCCTTGAAACGTGCGGTTACCTTTGCATATCCCGTCATCGAATACACGCGTCGTCTTGCCTTTCACGGCTTGGATAAAAGAGCACAAGCGGTGTGCATGCGAGCCGAAGGCTCCGGATCCGCCAAGAAAAATGACGCACGAGCCCATTCATCGAGCGTAAGCAACGAATGCATCGCGGATAGCCGCACCGATGGCTTGGAACTTTTCGCGTCTTGAAGAAGCAGCCGCAGTACCCGACGATCACCCACGCGCGCCATACTCTGCCTTGCCTCGTGTTGTCCCGCTTGTCCCGATACCGCAATATGACCGAGTTTTTCCCGCGCCATCGCGGCCGTCTCCGGGTGCAACGCCAGTTTCTCCAATGCAGCCACACGCACGATGGGCTCCGCTTGCTCCGCAGTTTCTTTCAATAGCTCGAGCCACTGTGGCTCCCGATAAGGCGCCATGGCTATCGCAAACACGCGATCTCTCGCGATTCCTTGTTGAATCGCTTTGCGAAGCATCGCTGCCCCGACTCCCCGTGTGCTTTCACCATACCGATACAAAATCCCCGCGGCAATGATCGCTGGCGTTCCCGTTTCCGTCTCCGCTACCCAACGGATTTGCTCCAATCCCCTGCGCTCCATCGTCCCAGGAAATGCCCAGGCGCTCACCAACGCCTGACGCGCCGGTGCTGGCGCCAACGGCCATAAATCTCGCATGAAATGAACGTCCTGCTCGGTCGCTATCCACCCAAGGGCGCGAATCGCTGCCACCCGAACCAGTACCTCCGGATCGTTGCGCGCTACGTCCAAAAGCGCCGCCCGATCCGCCGGATCCATCGCTTTTTCAGAGGCTTGGGCAGCCGCTAACCGAACGTTCTGATCCAGATCGACCATCGCCGCCCTACGCCATTGCCCCTCCTCGGCCAACGTCAGCGTTCGCACTCCCACCGCTCGCCAATCCGGATCCGACGAAGTTCGATGCGAACGCCACGCACTCGGACGTCCCCGGTCGATCGCCAACAACGCCATGGCCGCAAGCGCGGCAGCCTTGTCGGTGCCTTCCGCCCGATCCTCCAAGACATCCTCCAAGTCCCGCGCACACCCGCGGGCTTGCTGCACCCGCTGAATGGCCTGCTCCCCCTTCGATTCCCGCACCTCTCGCTCACCTACCAGGTATGCCAGGTCGCGTACCGCATCCCTATCCAGACGACCGTAGCGAAAATCCTCGCGCAAGGCGCTACGCAGCTCCTCGGCCGTTCCCTCTTTCGCTGGCCTCGATGCCGATAGGCTAGAGCAGGCCAAGGTGTGCAACACGAACAACAAAAGGGCGATGAGTGTCAATCGCATTCCCGCAACGCTAGCTGGAACCCACGGGCCTGTCAGCAGCAAGCTGATGTCCTGCCATCGTTGCCCCTTCGTCAGACCATCGACTCGAACCATCTCCTGTTGCCGAATCTGCTGTGGCATGCGTTCAGAGCCTCATCAACATGCTCGCTCACGACGACGACGGTGATTTCATCGAACCGGCCGACTTCTTTAGCGATTGTGGTCATGGTGCCAATCGACTTTCTGCGTCTTGCCCAGGCGCGGTGGATTGGCTCCACGAGTGATTCCCCGCGACGAACTCTTGCCATTCGCTTCTGTCTCGTTCACGGTCGATGCTCATGCGCGATGATTCTCATGCCATCTCCCCTGGCGCATCCGCCCTTTCGGTCGGTATCGACAGCTTTTACCGCTCGTTGTCTTGGATCGGTAGCCGCTGGCCGTCCGCGGATCCAGCGCGGTACGGTATTCATGTCGTACAAGATGTAGCCTACGGCTTGGATAGCCCCATGCATCGTCTGGATGTATGGGTGCCCTCCAAGTTCCCGGCCCCAAGACCATCTTTGCTGTATCTGCATGGCGGCGGCTTTCGCATCCTGTCGAAGGAAACCCATTGGATCATGGCCCTTTCCTTCGCCAGGCGTGGGTATGTCGTCTTCAACGCCAACTACCGTCTCGCTCCCCAACACCCATTCCCCGCCCCGCTCCAAGATGCTTGCCTGGCCTATCAATGGGTCGTCCAAAACGCTCATCGCTATGGCGCCGACGTGCAACGATTGGTCCTTGCGGGAGAATCGGCCGGAGCCAATCTCGCCACCGCTCTTACGGTCGCCGCTTGTTTCGAACGAAAAGAACCGTACGCACGAAATGTGTTTGACACCACCATCGTTCCCAAAGCCCTCCTGCCCGCGTGCGGAATTCTGCAAGTATCGAATCCAGAAAGGTTTTTAGACGATCCGGCCATTCATCCCTGGGTCATGAACCGAATCGTTTCCGTATCCAAAGCCTACCTGCCCGACCCAAAGGTCGAGGGTGCGGACTTGGCAAGCCCCCTGCTCGTGCTGGAAAGCACGGCTTGTCCCGTCCGCCCGCTGCCCCCTTGCCACGCTATCGTGGGGGCCGACGATCCCATCCGCCGCGACTCTCTTCGCCTCGAAAAAGCCCTGAGCCATCGCGCTTCGCCCGTGGAAGTTCGCTCGTACCCACGACAAGGACACGCGTTTCACGCCTTCGTCTGGCGCGCCCAAGCCAAGGCGGCATGGAAAGATACATTTCACTTTTTAGACCAAAACCTGTGATGTCGATTCGGTTGAGCGTTCCCACCCCTTGGATGAGCGCACGCTTGGCTGCGAAATCCAAATCTTACTCCAACGTAACGACTTCATCGGACATCGACAGCACGTCTTGATCGTGACTCGCCACCACCAGGCTTCGTTTGCCCTTGATTCGCTGAAGCACCTCCAACGCCGCCTTTCGAGCACGTGCATCGAGACCTACCGTCGGCTCATCCAACAACAATACCGGAAACCCTGTCGCAAGCGCCCGCGCAAGACTCACCCATCGACGTTCCCCACCCGACAAAGTGCGCCCACAGGCTCCAAGCTTGTCTTCGCCTATGTCCTGCATCAATGCCCCAGCCCCCAATGCCGCCAAATGCCCGTAAGCATGCGAACAAGTCGCCCCCCCAAGACGCAAGTTGTCGTCGAGAGAACCGGAAATCACGGGCGCATCTTGAGGAACCCAGGCAAACGGACGATAGGCTGGGCCCACTTGCCCGGGAGCCAAAGCGTATCCGTTTACGGACACTTCTCCCACCGCCGATGGCTCCAGCCCGAGCAACGCCCGAACGAGAGTCGTCTTGCCAGCGCCGGTCGGCCCCGCAATCGCAACCATACGACCAGCCGGCAGGTCAAAGCTTACGCAAGGCGTCATCGGTGGCACACCAACTCGCTCGATGCGCACGTGAACGGATGGTTCCGCTCGCGGGATAGTACCGGCGACAGCACTCGTTTCCGTCGACACTGGCAGTTGGCTCAAGGTCCGAAGGGCTTCACGTCCACGCAACCAGGCGGTTCTCCCATCCCCCAAGTCCCGTAACGGTCGATAAGCCAAAAAGAAAAGGGCTATGAAGGCGATCACGGATGCTCCATCGATGGTGCCGAACCCATGGGCGGCAACGACCAAAACCGCGAGCAAAGCAGTGGCTCCAAGCACTTCGTTGGTCGAGGATATGGTCACGCCTAGCGTTTGTGCTCGGAGATGTGCCGAGGCCGCACGGGCCCCAAGCTCGGAAACCACTTCACGAACCTGCCCACCCGATCCATAGCAACGCCATAGATCGAGATGTCGGATAAGGTCGTCCATCTCCTCATGCACCGCATCCGATGCGCGCATGCTAGATTCATAAGCATGCCGCCAACGACGTCGTGCCAGGGACAAAACGAGTGAAAACGGCGCGAGCATGGCGATGGCAAGCACCGTCAATCCTGGCGAAACAACGAAAAGACCCGCGATAATGGGAAGAAGTTGAAGGATGGCGCGCGCGACAGCAAACGGTCCGTTGGCTATCGCTGCTTCGGCTTCGCGTAAACGGGAACTCAACCGTGTGATGGTCGCGGGACCAGGCGCGTGCGAGCCTGTCGCGAGCAGAATGGAAAGGATGTGGTCTCGAAGCGCTTGACCGGCTGCCGAAGACAAACGAGTTTGTGCCAGCGACGCCAGGATACCGAACAACCCTTTCGCGAAAACCGCACCCAATCCGAGGGATGCTACGACAATGGCCGACCCCGCCATCGGTGCTGTCGAACCTGCGGCGATCGCACGACCCAACGAAGCAGCCATCCACGCCACCGCTCCATGAAATACCGCATGTAGCACCCCCGCGATCACGAGCAGCAGGGCCCAGCCCGGATGGTGAACCGCAACCCAGCCGCAAATGCTCGAAACGCGAAGACGGGAGAAGGATTGATGCCCAATGCGAGACATGAGGATCAGGGGTTAGCCGCAGGCGAGCTTTTGGCACTGTGACACAAATATGCCGAGCCCCGGAGGCAGAACTCATATTTCCGTTTCAACGAGCCTTGGCTCGAAATGATTCTTCGATGCTCCGTCGCGGAACGATTATTGCTTGACAATTCAAACCCAGAATACGTGGCACCAATCGCGCCAAGGATCTGGTGCACGATGGTTCAGAGATGAAACGAGCTGTGAGCAGAAATGAGAGGCGAACACAGCCGATGAGGAGAGCAAACGCGAGAAGTCAACCACAACACGTGGGAATAACCCGAGGGGATGATAGGTTAGGTGAAAAGATGAGGTCTTCGACAGCTCGGAATTGGACCATGGATTCTAAGCGACCGAGGATTGAGTCCGACCATCCGCAGGACAGCGTGGGGATGACAGGGCTGGCCGTAGCACCCCTGTCCTCGTTGGCAGATGAGTTGGAGGATACGTCGGTTCGCGTGGCCAGCCGCTTCGGTAGGGCAGAGGATATGGAGGTCATCATCTCTTTCTCCGAACCTCCCCCCGCCCTCGAAACCGGCGCACGAACATCAGAAAAAACTGGGGATTCGATGCTCGCCCGGTACTTCCGGGAAATGGCTACCCACCATGTCATGGGCCCCGACGATGAGATCCAAGCCGCGGAAAAAGTCGAAACCGCAGAGATTGCATACTGGCGTGCCATCTTATCGTATGTCCCCGCCGCGGATTACGTTCTCGATGGCCTCGAGGCTGCCATCAAAATATCAGGCGCCTCCGAAGAAGTCGACCTGCGAGCCATCCCCGAACTGCGCAAACTAATTCGACTTTTTCAAAAACAACGCTCCAAATTGACCGCGGAACAGGAGCGACGTTACCGACGATACTGCAACGAACTCGCCGCGGCCGTCCGCCTGCCCGACAGTGACCGTCTGTGGGTAAGCCATTGCTGCCAAGTCGTTCATGAACTCGTTAGCCCCATCGAAAACGCCGACGAAGCCACCAACCATACCACACTCGCCGATACGCCCGCTTATCGCCGCTTCCTGCGACGTATCCGGGTGGCCCATGAACGGCAATTGATTGCTAAAAGCGCGTTTGTTAAGGCGAATTTGCGATTGGTGGTGTCGATCGCTCGACGTTACAACCGCGGCAGGATGCCTCTCATCGACCTCATTCAAGAAGGCAATATCGGCTTGATGAAAGCCGTCGAACGCTTCGATCATCGCCGAGGATACCGGTTCTCGACCTATGCCTCCTGGTGGATCCGGCATGCCATCAGCCGTGCCTTGGCCGACAAAGGACGCGCCGTCCGAATCCCCGTCCATATGCTCGATACCCACAATCGAGTCGCCAGAGCCACACAGGCCGTCATCGCGCGAACGGGCCGCGAACCTACCTTGGAGGAACTCGAGTCCGAAACCGGCATCCCTCAAGACAAACTCGATAAGGTCAAGGACTTTTTTGCCGAAACCCCATTTTCCCTCGACCGACCCGTCGGAGATGAAGATGGACGAAAATTTATCGATTTTCTACAGGAAGATGATGCCGCCACACCCTATGACCACCTGGCAAATCGCAAATGGGCCGACGAAGTGCGACGGCTTCTCACCACGTTGTCGCCCATCGAATCGCGCATCATCCGATGGCGTTTTGGTTTGGACGACGAAAACGAGCTGACTCTCAAGGAAATTGGGGACAAATACAATCTGTCTCGCGAGCGAATTCGCCAATTGCAGGAGCAGGCCCTGACAAAAATCCGCAAACAAATGCGTGATTTCTGAGAAATATCCCCCCTGCCGGGCTCATGTACCGCGTTGGTTTACAGCTCGATACATGACCACACGATGCCCCCTCACCATGACATTGCGATCATGGTGCCTCTCCTCCTTGCGGAGTCACGATTTCCCTAACCTGGAGTTTACCCCGTTTCCGAACGGATGCCAGGTCGATTTTCAACACAACCGATTTTCAATCCTTGTAGCTTTCTCGAACCACGGTTTGAACGCATCGATCGATGGAATCCCGCGCCCCCGTTATCTTTCCCGCAACCCCGTTGACGATGATGGCGAACGCGATCGGATTTCGGTTCCTCGGCAATACATATCCGGATAGCGATGTCACCGATGCCAAGGTACCCGTTTTGGCCCTCACAATGCCTTTGGTCATCTTGTCCCGAAACCGCCATCGAAGCGTCCCGTCTTGCCCCCCCACCGCCAAATGACGCACAAACTCAGATTGAACGACGGGATCTTGATACGACGACCGCAAAACGGTGCCCAGGGTGTGGGCCGTCAGACGATTGCTGTCGAAAAGCCCCGAACCGTTGCGCATGAGCGTTCCTTCATCGAAGGCTCCGATGCTTTCGAGATAGGCGCGCGCCACCTCGGCGCCGGAGGCCGTCGTTAGACCGCGACGTTTCGTATCTCCCGCCAAACTTTTGAAAATCATCTCCGCATAAAAATTATCACTGTCTTTTCCCAACCGTTCGAGCAGATTCGCGAGCCGGGAGGAATGATGCATCGCAAGCAGTCGTGTTATCTTTTCACCTCCCGCCCGAACTTGCCCATCGACCTGAATGCCTCGCTCCGCAAGGATGGCTCGAAGAGCATATCCCGCGAATAAACTAGGATCGTCGATACGCTGGGTGAAGCGCATCCGGATCGAATCCTCAGGGATCGAGCCTCCCACACGAGCTTGTAATCTCCCATCCTGCGGCGTCAGGGTCAGCGTCACGCTTTGTTCCGACCCTCCTGCCCCCGTCGTCACCCGACCCGCCATGTCCACGAACCCCGGGGGAGCAAACGAAACCAAAGCCGGCTCGCCGCTCTTCGTCGCCGTCACATGCATCGTCACCGTATTCGCTTCCAACGCGATGGCGCTCACCGGCGCTCGAAAATACGCCCACTCATTCGGTTGTTGCTCAAATCCCGGCGGCACGTACGCATCGTCAAAAAATGACTGGTCAACCAAGATATCGCCTCGAACCCGCTTGACGCCCAACCGGCTGAGCCCCTGCGTGAGTTCCCATAAATCCTTGGCTTCAAAAGAAGGATCACCGTAGCCGCGCAATACCAACTGGTGGACTTCTTGGCCCTTGTGTTGCCCGTACAGTCCCGTGCGATACGTATGGTGGGCCGTGAGCTTCCAAAGCGCCGCCCCAGCCGTCACCAATTTCATGTTCGACGCCGGATTGAGCGCTGTTTTCGGCTCATGGGCACCAAGGACTTTGCCGGTGGGGATATCGACGATATACACGCCGACGGTTCCGCCGTATTCATGGATGGTCTGGGCGAGTTTATCGACGGCTTGTTGGATGCGTGGATGGGTCTGCGGGGCGGCGGAAGAGGGGGGCGACGATGGCGCCGTTGAACTGGAACTAGTTGAAATTGTTTGTGAATTCGCGATGGGGAGGTCCATCCATCCGAGGGCGAAGAGTAAGCCACTCAGGAACACGGGAATTGCCGCTCGATAACGCATACCTGATGCCCTAGCATCTTTGGATAGGGATGATCTAGCTCACAGGTGCCGATCGCCGATGACGAAGCCGTTTTTAGCCGCCTCGAAAATGGCAGCCCCCTTCTCGTCTGCTATACTTCGTCTTTCGAATGTCGAATCTAAGGGGCAAGGCCATGACTCACGTGACTAGGGAGCTTTCCGCATGCTTGAGCATTACCGCCCTTCTCGTTACCGCTTGTGGTGGGAAAGTATTGGATTCTGCTTCAGAGCATAACGACGGTGGGCTAGCGGGCGCGGGAGGTTCAGGCGCGACAGGAGGCTCGGGAGCGACAGGAGGCTCGGGAGCGACAGGAGGCTCGGGAGCGACAGGAGGTTCAGGCGCGACAGGAGGTTCGGGAGCGTATGGGGGTACAGAAACCGGAGGAATGGGGGGATACGCGGCTTCAGGGGCGACAGGCGGAACAGGAGCGTATGGGGGGGCCCCGGACGGAGGCACGGGAGCTTACGGTGGCACCGGTACTTTGCCGGATGGTTGCCCGCCGCTGCCACCCTGCAATTGGTGCCATGGCGTGGTCATTTACGACACCAATGGCTGCGCTGTGGGATATAGGTGCGAAAACGGCGTAGACCCTTGTGTGACGCCCCCTTGTGATCCGAGCACCCCCATGAGTTGCGGAAGTCATCAGCATTGCGAGGAGGATGGGCTCTGCTGGCCGGGGTCCGAGTGCGGGAAAAAAAACTGTACGGTGACCTCCATTTGGGGATGCAATTGCGCTTGGTCATGTCCCGACGGCCATGACTACGCCACCAAATGTGTTCCCATCGGCTCTGGTGACGAGTCGTGCGAGTGTCTCATCGATGGCAAGATCACGTTTGGCTGCGCGACGAGTGGGGGGTCAGCAGGCGGCCCCGGTGATTGGTGTGGAAACCCCACGTGCTGTGGTTTTCCCGAGTAGTTGCCGCAATGCTTCGCTGACAGGCAACAAAACCGAATCCTCATGACTCCGTCGACAGCCAATCGCCGAGAGGGTTGAACACCCGCTCCGGCGCTCGATCATGGATGAACATATCCGCATGGGCCATCGGTTCATCGTCGGTTCCCACTTCAACCACCTTTTTTTGTGGGGAACCAATCGTTTCATGCGGCCATAACGTGGTCGCTCGAGGTACGATCCCATCCGCGTTGGCTACCATCGTCAAAAGCGGCAGCCGAATATTTTTGAGTTCCTCAGCAATGTTGCGACCCCCGATCATCGGATCGCGCAAATTCATCCATCGCGCGATGTCCGCGTTGATATGGCGGTTTGGGTTCTCGACGGTACGACTCAGTTCGCCGGCACGGGACATGTCGATATGGCTCGGGTGAAGATACAAGGAAAGAAGCCAGGGAACACGACGAAGCGCGGGTAGGGCGACGCGCGCCAGGTGCCGGGTGCCGCGAAAAGGAAGAGCTTCCACCACCCGCGGTGATGCGAAGGCCACCCGCAGCAAAGGATGGACCTGAACCCAGCGCACCGGACCACCCATATTGACCAACCGCCTCCCATGATGCTCCTTTTGGCATACCACATGGGCGAACATCATCGTTGCCCCCAGACTGCAGCCGATCAAATCCAGATCCTTGGCGCGGGTCTTCGTCGTTCCAACCACGAAGCGCACCGCCGCCGCGACATCGTAAAGCACCAAATCCTCGAGGTGGTAGCGAAGGCTTCCCCCTACCGAGCGGCTCCTTCCCTGCCCACGAAGATCCACGGACCAAACCTCGAAACCGTGCGAGGCCAGCACCGCTTCCATCGATGTGCCCCGTGGATGAAAACCAAAAATGAACGAATTCATCCCATACCCCGGAATGATGAGCAGCGGATGCCGCTCGGAATCGAGCTTTTCCGGGTCTACCGTGCGACGAAGCGACAGCATCCAACCGTCGCCGTTGTGGGTCTGGTGATGGTCGATCTCTATCATGAAAGTAGTCAGAGCATGAATTCGGTCCGAGGTCACGGTTAAAGTTGACAGACTAAGTTGTCAGACTACTATGAAGGTCATGGCCAAACCTGTTGGGGCTGTTTTGCGCGTGGCCGAAGTCCTGCTGCAACGAATCGTTTCGGAGGAATATTCTCCAGGATTGCGTTTGCCTTCGGAAGTCGATCTCGCCGCCGAATTCTCCTGCGCGCGAAGCACCATTCGGGAAGCTCTTCGCTATCTCGCCAGCCTCAACCTCGTGCAAAGCCGTCAAGGCTCGGGCGCTGTCGTATTGGATTATCGTCGGGAGGGAACGCTGGAGCTGATGGCTCCGTATTTTTTGCACGGTCGATTCGATCATCCGTTACCAGTGCTGGTGAGTGAGATGCTTCGGACGCGAACCGCCCTTGCTTGTGAAGCCGCGCGATTGGCCGCGAGGTATGCACGTCCGGAATCCCTTTCGGCGATTCGGAAAAAAATCGAAAAGGCCCATGAAAGCCGTGCCCATCCTTTGAAACATGCGCTCGAGGAACTGAATATCTTTCGCGCGATGACGCAAGCATCCGCCGTATGGCCCGCGGTTTGGTTCGCCAATGCATTCATGGAGCCCATGCGCGAGGTGCATGCGTTGGTGGCCGAGCCGTTGGCGGCGGTGCAACCCGATTGGCTCGATACCATGAACACGTTGATGGACCTCATCGAGGCGCGGAAAGCCGAAGAGGCCGTGGCCCACTTGCATCGCTACTTCGACCGCGTGGACCGTCAGATCGAAGAAGGTTTGACGAGCCTCTTTTCCGCGTCCTGACCCTTTGCCCGCGAGGATGACCATGCAAAACCACCCTTTTTCCCCCTTGTTGTCGGCCGCCCTCTCGAAATGGAAAGGGGCGCTCGATCGTCACGAGAAACAAATCGTGACTGCTTGTACGGAGGTTTTGCTTCCAGCAGGGGGCGCGATTGCGGTGTCCGGACTGGATGCGAAAGTCGTGGAGACATTCGAACAGTTGCTGGCGAACGTGCCGCCCATGACCCGCATGTTGTTGCGCGCGATGTTGCAATTCGTGGAGCGCAGCCCGTGGGCATATGGATATTCGCCGCGCCCGTTCAGCCGTCTGGACTTGTCCCAGCGGCATAAGGTGTTGGAACGGTTGATGAACAGCCGGTTTTATCTTGTGCGCACGGCGTTTCTTGGGCTTCGGACGGTACTTACCGTCGCTTATTTTCGAGATGAGAACGTGATGCAAGCGCTTGGAGCCACACCGAACTTGGACCCTTTCACCCAGGAAAAAACGCCATGAAAAAGGTGTCTCGCTATGAACCGTCCGACCACCCTCACGAGTCGGTCAAAGTTTTCGCGGACTATCAGGGCGATATCGTCGACCGTTGCGATGTGGTGGTGGTGGGTTCCGGACCCGGCGGAGCGGTGGTAGCCAAGGAATTGGCGGAAGCGGGTTTCGATATCGTGCTCTTGGAAGAGGGACTTGCATGGGATGCGCCCGATTTCGTACCGGATGCTGGCGCGGCGATGGTGCGCATGCTGCGGGAAGGCGGGATGCGCGCCACCCGAGGCAATGTCTTCATGCCCACGATGCAGGCCATCGCCCTGGGGGGAGGTTCCGTTGTCAATTCTGCCATCTGCGCCCGCTCGCCTGCGTGGGTTTTCGATCGTTGGGCAAGCCTGCATGGAACGGAATTGCTCACGGGCGCTTCGCTCGATGGGCATTATCAGCGGGTGGAGTCGTTTCTTGGGGTGGAACCGACGCTAGAAAAAGTGCTGGGAGAACGCAATTTAGCGTTCAAACGCGGCTGTGATGCGCTTGGCATGTCGAGTGCCCCGTGTCCGCGCAATGCTCCGGGATGCAAAGGGTCGGCAGAGTGTTTTACGGGCTGCCGCAATCGAGGAAAGGCCTCGATGGACGTCTCCTATGTACCGGCGGCGATCCGAGCGGGGGCCAGGGTGTATACGAGTGTGCGTGTGGACACGGTGATGGCTTCGGGACGTCGAGCCCGTGGTGTCCAGGGAAAAGCAGTCGATCCCCGGTCGAAAAAAGCGGTGTACGATGTTCGGGTACAGGCGCGTGTGGTCGTGTTGTCGGCCGGATGCATGGCAACGCCGGTGATTTTGCAGCGTTCGGAGATTGGCAACGAAAACGGCCAGGCGGGACGTCACCTTCGTTTTCACCCGGGAACCGCCGTTTTAGCCGTATTTCCGGATTTGATTCGCCCCTGGGAGGGGGCGACCCAGGGATATCATTCCTTGCATGAACTGGAAGATGGCTTGAAATACGAGGTGTTATGGTCCCCGCCGCCCATCATTGCCACGCGTTTTCCAGGCATGGGTGTGCAGTTCAAGGATCAATTGGCGCGTTTCGAGCGGTCAGCGCCTTTCGATGCCTATGTCGATGGGGCTGATTCGGAGGGTTCGGTGACCGGGCGGCCCTTCGGCTTGGAACCCGATATTCGTTTTACCTTCGGGGCCAAAGATGTGAAAAAGCTCCACCGGGGATTATGCCGGCTCGTGGAAATTTCGCTGGCTGCCGGAGCTGTGGAGGTGCTTCCCGGCCTGTTCGGCTATAAACCCGTGCTCCGTTCCCAAGCCGACCTGGATGAATTGCGCGCTTATCGCATGAAACCCACCGACCCCGTGATTGCGGGAACCCACGCCTTCGGCTCCACGCGAATGGGAAATAACGTCAAAACGAGCGTGGTGGATGTCGATGGGCGATGTCATCAGACGGATAACCTATATATTGCGGACTCCGGTGTGATTCCCTCCAGCCCTGCGGTCAATCCCATGCTAACGATTATGGCGCTGGCGTCGCGAACCGCCCATATCCTGGCGGCGCGGATTTAATCTCTTTTTCCTGGGCGTTCGGCGCTGCTAGCCTCCGAGAACCACGGAAAACACGCTTGTTGAACCGAGCCAAGGAGTTCATGGCGCGGCGTGTCGGCGCGGACGATATTTACTCAACACGGGGGATGAAGCTGCCGCGATCGGTGTATCTATTGGAATAATAAAGTTTTTTTGGATTGGCCCCAAGCCGGGAGGCTGACGTTCGCAACGAGCAGGGAGGGGTACGACGAGGCGGCAAGCGTAGGTGGCAGTCTATTGAGGGCGGACCGAAAGGATGATCTGGTCGGCGGTGGCGCGAAAGTCATCGGCGCGGCTTTGCCACACGTTGTACAGCGTGATGAGGCAGCCTTGGCCGCCCGCGGCGTACGTGAGGGAATATTTGACGTAGGACAATTGGTTGGCTTCGATGGCGGTGCCCGCGGCGATTTTGGCTCGGAGCCCATGGATGGTCGTGTTTTGAGGTGTTCCCCATACGACATTGGTGAGCCCGAGTTCCCGAAGAGCGCTTGCGAAGCGGGTGTTCACCAGCGTACAGCTTTTTTCTCCGGACATGGCGACCAAAGCCCCTCCGTTCGAAGGCCGATATACCAACCATTGTGTGGTATTTTGGGTTTGGTTCCATCCGGCGGGAAGCGTCACCGACAGCGGAACTTTGCTGAATTGCACCACCGAGTCGGTAGCGATGGGCGTGGGAGGCGGCGTCTCGATCAACGGCAGTTCTTCCTCGTTGTTCGAGGAGTTGTTGTTTTTGCAGCAGCCCGCTAGCAAAACTGCGCTGAGCATAGCGGTCACGCTGAAAATCGCGGTCCCTCTCGCGAGCATGGCAATGGCTCCTCCCGGATGAATAGAGCGCAAGTATACCCAAAACCGCCGGGTATTCGATAGTCAATTGGGAGAATGGGTCACGAAGTCGTTTTTTCAGGGCAATGTGATTTTGGGTTTTTCGGGATGAGGTCGGTACAAAAGCACGGTTCGACCCAGGACTTGCACCTCGGTGGCCTGCGTTGCCTGGGCAATCATGACTGCCGCTTGCTCCTGGTCTTGAGGCGATTCCTCGAGGATTTTGATCTTGACAAGTTCATGGTCTTCCAATGCCTGACTGACTGCCGCAAGCAGGCTATCGGTTACCCCGGCTTTGCCCACGCGAATCACCGGATCCAACGCATGGCCCAAAGCACGCAGGTGTCTTTTTTGCTTACCGGTCAAAGGATTCATGGTGCGTGAGGCCCCTCCTGCACCCTACGGGTCTTTTCGTCAAGCACAGCGCTGTGGCACGGCTCGCTCGCGCAGCCGATTTCGAAAACGTTACTCAGTTTTGAGTGGCGCAAGAGAGCAAATGCCGATAATACGAAATGACTATCTTGGGAATACTCCGTTTCCATGCCATAGGTCCCCCGTCATGGATGCATCATCGACTCGAAGCGCTGGCATTTTGCTTCACCCCACCTCGCTGCCTGGCCCCCACGGAATTGGTTCCCTGGGCTCCTACGCTCGTGGTTTCATCGACTTTCTCGCCGCTGCAGGCCAGTCCTATTGGCAAATTCTTCCGTTGGGACCGACAGGGTACGGCAATTCACCCTACTCGGCGCTCAGTACCTTCGCGGGCAATCCGTGGCTCATCGATTTGCAGACCCTGGTGACCGAGGGGCTCCTGCACGGCTCGGAGTTGGCTGCAGCGCCCCTTTGCACGGATCGAGTGGACTATGGCGCGGTCGGCCCGTTCAAAACCGAGAAACTTCACCTTGCGGCAGAGCGTTTCGCCACGGTGGCTTCGGCAGAAAGACGGGAAAAATTCGAGGCTTTTGAACAGCAAAACGCCTGGTGGTTGGACAATTATGCTTTGTTCGAAGCCGTAAAACAAGCCAACGAAGGCAAGTCGATTCGGGACTGGGACACCGAGCTGCGTTGCCGCGAACCCGCGGCCATTGCCCGGGCGAGTCAGCAGCTCGCCACGGAAATACGTCATCAGCGGGTGATGCAGTTTCTATTTTTCGAGCAATGGGCGGCGCTGCGTTCCTACGCCCATGGCCGTGGGGTGCGAATCATCGGGGATATGCCCATCTTCGTGTCTTTCGATAGCGATGTGGTATGGGCGCATCCCGAGCTTTTCAAGGTGGATGCAAATTTGACCCCATCGGTGGTGGCCGGGGTTCCGCCAGATTATTTCTCAGCCACGGGACAGCTTTGGGGCAATCCGCTGTATGACTGGAAAACGCATGAAAAACAAGGGTTTAATTGGTGGGTGGACCGGGTTCGGATGGCGCTTTTGCTCGCGGATGTCGTTCGGCTGGACCATTTTCGAGGCTTCGAAGCCGCGTGGGAAGTCCCCTCCCATCACGCCGATGCGTGTCACGGAACCTGGGTCAAAGGGCCTGGAAACGCCTTCTTTGACGCCCTTCGCTCCGAACTGGGAAGCCTTCCGTTCATCGCGGAAGACTTGGGTCTGATCACAAAAGAAGTCTATGCGCTGCGAGACCACTACGGTTTACCCGGCATGCGCGTCCTTCAATTCGGATTCGGCACGGGGGAAGATCGCTACAACGCCCCCCATCGCGTCGAGCGCAACTCCGTCGTATATACCGGGACCCATGACAATGATACGACGGTGGGATGGTTCAGAACGCTGAGCGCCAAGGATAGAGCCTTCGTGCAATCCTACTTGAATACGTCGGGCGCTACCATTCATTGGGCGATGATTCGCGCGGCATACGGTACGGTGGCCGATACGGTTATCATTCCGATACAAGACGTGCTGGGCTTGGGCAGTGAAGCGCGTATGAACATGCCAGGGCAAATGGGCGGCTGGTGGGCGTATCGTTTGACCGAGCAGCCCCACGCGGCGGTAGCAGAAAAACTTCGTGAACTCACGGAGTTATATGAGCGTTGCCCGTCATGACCGCGGTCTGATGCGCGATGGGGCTGGACGTCGTCTAGCCACGCAAAGCACACTGGTCGCGATGAGCCACCACCAACGGGCAGACGGCGCGGCAGGCGACGTGTGGCAAGAGCAGCCCCCCGCGGGGTACAACTCGGGAGTCATCGAAGGTTCAGGGGGTGCTGCCGTATCGAAAACCAGATCAATATCCCATCCCGCGTCCTTGGCTTCCGCTTCCGGCGCCACGTCGGCACCAGCGTCGGCCGGCGGGGTTTCTGGTGGATTGGCCTCGACATGCAGGGAAGCGCCCCAACAGTTTTCGCTCAAAATGGCGGCATAGTAGGTGGCCGAAGGATCGAACGGCGGCGTACTGTCCGCGTCGATGACGAGTTGCGCATGGGTGTCGGTGATGGGATTGAGCATATAGTCCGGTGAAACCAGCAGGTTCGAGTGGACGACGGCCATGCGATTGCGCTGCACCACGATGCGCCAATTCATGTCATGGGAGCCACCATGGGCATTGCTGAATCTGACGTCGAGCGTGAGCGATGAATCCGTGGGGTGAGGCGTATATTGGTATTGGAACAGAGATGACATGATAAAGCCGGAAGCTTTCATGTCGGCACAGGAATAACCCATCATCGAGCCCAATTCCCCGAGCCCCAACATATAGGAAACGCGCGGTTTTCCATTGATTTCCAGGGCTCGATCGCAATCGTCGAGCCCCCTATCCTTCAACTCATTTTCGATCTGTTGGATTTGTTGGTCGTCGAAATTCAAGTCCGCGGCGGATTGGAGCAGCCCTCGACCGAAATCACCAAAGGTCGCCCTGGAACCCAGCAAAGACATGGCTCCCCAAACGAGCTGGTCCGCCTTGTCGGCACCATGCATGTTCCGTAAGGTCCAGGTCAGATTCCCAATGATTCTGCCATCTTCGTGAGACTCGCCGATCATATTTTCCGGACAGCGGCCCGCCGGCTCGTCGAGGTTCCGCGCCCACGCTCCCAAGGCATATTCGCCTACTTGCGGGTCGTTGTTGAGGGAAGACGAAAAATAATCCGCCGTGCCCTCGTTGATCGCATCGGGCATCGACACATATCCGTAAGCATCGAACAGGGACGAACTGGTGTAATCCAGCGCGTTATGGCTCATATAATGCGTGAATTCATGCAGGAGCACGTCGGAATCGTGAGCGAGGTTTTCGGAATAGCCGCGCCCAAGGCAGATGATATTGCGAGGGTTGCCCGGAATGCCGGGATAGTTGGGGGGCCAAGGGGAATAAAACGCGTTCTGTATGTACTCAGGGCTGGACTCCGGCGCGTAGCCCGTGATGACTGCGAGGCTAAACTCGCTGCCGCTCATGTCCACTCCCAGGTTGTTTTCAAAAAAACCGCGTATGCGCGCCGCGTGGTAATAGCCCATCACTTCCCCGAACGGATCGTTGCCGCCCCAGGGATCGAAGTTGGGCGTAAACAAGAAATCCTCCCCTTCGCTGGGAGGCGTTTGGTTCGTTTGTAGCCCGCCGTACATGATATCGCCGGCCACGTAAGCGTGAACACGCAAAGCTTCTTCGAAACCCGTCAAACTGGTAGGGACGGCTGGCGAGAGCCCAATCAGTTCTCGTTCGACAAGATTGGGCGTGACGATCGGATTGACGTCGAATACGCGCCCGAGGGCGTGTCGTGCCATCGACCGATGGGCAACGACGCCACCACGGTGGGCGTCGACAAAAAATCTATGCATTCCGTATGGTTGGACAGTATCTACCTGCCAAGCCAGCATCTCGTCGGATGGTTCTTCCGCAAGAACGACCAGGCTGGCATGAGCCAGAGGGGGCGGAAGCGGAACGTGGAGCGCTGCGGCTACCTCGGCGATGGCATCGTTTGCGGTTAGGGTAGGCTGGGGGTCGACGCGCAGACCGCGGGCCACATCGAGGGCGACGACGCGAACGGAGCCTTCGGGGCCGACGCGAACGACAGCGTATTTACCGATGACGGGAAGATTGTGGTGGTGTTGGGCGAAGCGAACGGTGTGCAGTGACCGCAGGGGTAGCACGCGTTTGGTCTCGAGTTGGACCGACTCGAGTCGAAGCTGGGACGAGTGTTTTTGCAGATAGGTGCTCGCGGCGGTGGTGGGATGATTCGTATGGTTTCGAAACGAAGGGGAGCCTTGATACCATTCGGTCGCATGGGCGCAAACGGATAGGGTGAGGCTCAAGCCCGTTACGAATAGGCCGAGTGGGGTCGTTTTTTTCATGAGGTGCGATTTCCTCTTGCCGTGGATCGCGACGCACGAAATGGAGTGGTTCGCATCACGCTTGCGAAGGTGCCGTTTTGGATTGGGCGGACTACGACACACGTCGCATCAAAGAGCGTAGCGTCGCGCAAGAACAGAGCAAGGCTTTCCTTTGCCGGGGCGAAGAAAACCGGCGGATGGTTCGTTGGCATTCCCTTCTGGGCGGGGCCGTCCACGGATTGCTTTTTCTCATGCCTATCTCTGATCCATTCGCGTGGTATTCGAGTAGGCTTGCGGGCCATGGTCGATGACATCAAACGGACCCTTCGAGACTCCAAGGCTGCCCGCTGGACTGCCTTGTTGATCGTGTCGTTTTCGATGCTCTGTGGCTACTACGTGGCGGATATCATGTCGCCGCTCAAGCCCATGATCGAGCAGCAGCTTGGTTGGAGCAGTTCGGAATACGGGTTTTTCACGGGGGCGTATGCATGGTTCAACGTGTTTTTGGCCATGCTGATTTTTGGCGGCGTGATTTTGGACAAGAAAGGTCCTCGATTTGCCGGTGTTCTGGGATGTGTGCTGATGGTGGTGGGATGCGGCGCCAAGTACTTCGCCATCAGTACCGATTCGTTGCGTGATGTCATGATGCTTGGAACCAAAGCCCAGGTGCTGATTGCGTCCGTGGGTTTTGCCATCTTCGGCGTTGGGATCGAAATCTGCGGCATCACGGCGACGAAAATCATCGCTCGCTGGTTCAAGGGCTATGAAATTGCCCTCGCGATGGGATTGCAGGTGTCCACGGCACGCATTGGAACCGCTCTAGCCCTTGGTCTTGGAGGACCGATTGCAGCGGCTTTGCACTCCGTGGCGGCTCCGGTCCTTGTCGGTCTGCTCATGCTTGCGGTGGGACTCATCGCGTTTTTCTTTTATGTGGTCATGGACCGCAAACTCGACGCCTCCGAAACGGCGGCCGAAGCTGAACCCGAGGAGCCTTTCCGCCTGGCGGATATCGGCCAAATCTTGCGTATTCGAGGCTTTTGGTACATCGCCATGCTTTGTGCCCTGTTCTATTCAGCCGTCTTTCCCTTCTTGAAATACGCCCCCGACCTCATGGTGCAAAAATTCGACGTTCGCGACGACCTCGCCGGAGTCATTCCAAGCATCCTTCCTTTCGCAACCATCCCGCTTACCGTCATTTTCGGCGGCTTCTACGATCGCAAAGGAAAAGGAGCCACGATCATGGCCCTCGGTTCCCTGCTGCTCGTCGTCGTTCACCTCACCTTCACCATCCCCATGCTCAGTCATTGGGTCATCGCCGTGGTTGCTACCGTCGTTCTTGGTTTCGGCTTTTCCCTCGTCCCCTCGGCCATGTGGCCCTCCGTTCCCAAGTTCATTCCCCAACGACAGCTCGGGACCGCGTACGCGCTCATCTTCTACATGCAAAATCTAGTGGCTCTCATGGGAGTCCCGTATCTGATTGGCTGGGTCCTCGATCGGTTCTGCGTGATCGGAACCCGTGATGTCGAAGGGGTTTCGAGCCCTGCCTACGATTACACATGGCCCATGGCCGTTTTTTCCGCGCTCGGCGTTCTCGCGGTGGTATTCGCGTTGCTGCTCAAAGCCGAAGACAAGAAAATGGGATACGGTCTGGAACTCCCCTGCCACAACAAGTAGCAAAGATCCTTCACAGCTATCGATTCATTACATCGACGAGCAGGTGCCGTCTTTGAACGAAGCCCGCGAGCTGGAAGGAACGAGCTGCAACAAGGAATCCGGAGGACCACTGCAATCGGGCATTAGCTGTAACCCGTTGATATTCCACAGGTAATGACGTCCCGGCTCCAGTTGCACATCCTTGATGATGTCCCAGCAAGGGGAAGAAATGAACCAAGGCTTGCCGTCCTCTCCGTGCTGCCCGAAACTCGCTGGGAAACTGTAAATCGACGAGCCTGGAGAGCATACCGGGGCGATGATCGTCGTACCATCGACAGGTCCAATCCAGGAAGCCATCAGGGTGACGGGCTCGTCGGTAGGAACTTCGAGCCAGAAAAAAGCGCCGAAATTCTGGGATGGGAAAGGCTTTTCCACATCGTCTTTGATCGGGGGCAAGCAGCCTCCACTTCGCTGCCTCGTGGGGTAAGAGTGATTGCTTATCTCATAAGTGTAGGCGGATTTATTTGAAGGATCGGTGCTGAGCACGACCATCGCATCTGACTGTCCCTCGTTTTCGAGCGGGTCTTGGCCTTGGGCAAATACCTTGAGTGTCAAGTGACGGGTATTGATGGGGTATGGCATCCAATCCGCGCCATAAAACGGGTCTTTCTGCCGCAAGCTATCGTAGTCGAACGTTTTGGTGTCGCAGGGCACAGGATTGCCCGGACGCTCCGACGCGACGTTTTTCTCACTGTACTGATTGGGCTGACAGACGTTTGGGGAAGGGGAATGGGGAGTGGCATCCGTTCCCCAGGTGGTGGGAGGAAAGTCTCCCGAAGCGGTCCAACAATCCTGGAATCGTTGGGCTTCAATGGAGCATTTGCCTTGTCCAAGGCGCTTTTGACAGAGCCACAACCATCGGTTTTGCGCATCGCATGCCACGTGGATGTTGTGCCAGAAACCCCAGAGGTCGCCGTGGATATACGCAGGCCCCACGTTGGTGCATTCCGGCGAATTGCCTTCTTCCTTGCCGACATCTTCCATTCCTGTCTCGTTCGAATCGGCCAAGCCGGACTCTTCGGATGATGTATCGACAATGTTGTCTTGCACGCTGGTATCTTGTACGCCGCTATCTTGCGCGCTGCTGTCCTGCACATCCCTGTCCGTCGTGCCTGCTGCATCATTCGGATAGGCAGTATCGTCGAACCCGAGATCGTCGAATCCGAGGATCTGAGAACAGCCCGCAAACAAGACGAAAAACAGAGCCATGGGGGTGTGATGAAGCTGCACGAGTCGATTCTAGCGTGAATCGGAACAAGATGCAGCGTGTCGTGTGAGGCAGCCAGGCTTCCCGTTAGAAATAGCGGATGAAGTCAGGAGCAAGGCTCCGTAAGGCGTGACGGGTACGGCAGGTCGATGACCCAACCAGGCCGCACGAATACTACTTGGGTCTTGATTTTGTCTGTCTCCACACCTAGCAGCCGCGCGACGGCTCTTCGATACGCTTCCAATTGCGGGCGATACCGCTCGACTTTGTCCGCAAGCGATTTTTCGTCTACCGTATCGGTTTTGTAATCGAGCACCTCGGCGTCCATCACTCGATCACCATGTTTTCGCACGACGAGCCGGTCGATCACACCAGATAGCAAACTGTTGTCGTCGTGAAGAGCAAAAGGCAGTTCTCGATGTAATTCCACCGAAATTTCGGGGAGTTGATACGTCTGCTTCGATAACACCGCGTGGACTTGTGGCATGGCGATCATGTCTTGGAACTGACGTACCAAAGCCCTGACATTCGATTCATTGGCTCCGGCTTGGATGGCTTTTCGATGCAGGATTTCGTCGCGTGGCTGCTGCTCTTCCAGCCAGGTGATTTGCTCGAAAAGCGCGTGGATGATGGAACCCATGCGCAGCGAACTCGTGTCGAGATACAACAAATCGGATGGCACAAAAAGCTTTCCTCCCTCGAGGGACGATGGACTGGTTTTTGGCAATCCTTTGGTGCGGGCAGGCGACGAAAGCATGGTAATTCCCGCAATGGCAGGCTCGTGTGGCAAGGCCTCCGGTGGTGGGAAGGTCAGGGTTTGAAACCAGGTTTCATCTCCATGCTCAAACAGACATGCGCCGGCAGATGCGGCCTTTCCAGGCGCTAAAGCATGACGAATGACCCCCGCGAACGTGGCGGGGATAGATGCAGAGCCGGTCGGTTCGATCAGCATGAAAAGCGCATGCACCGCGCGAGTCAGGGCCACGTACAACAGACTAGAAGACTCACACACCTGTCCCGCGCGCCAACGCTTCACCAACTGCCCAAGCTCCGGAAGAAGCAACTGCTCTTCCTCATTGACATAAGGCACCACCCGCGTGGCAGGGGAGATGGCAGAAACCGAGTCCAGCAACACCGCCGGGACGGGCCCCACAAGCTGCTTGTCAAGATCGGGAAGAATCACAATGTCGAATTGAAGCCCTTTGGCCTTGTGAATCGTCATCACCCGCACGTGACTCGTCGCAGGATCTTCCACCCGTTCGGTGGACGCAAACTCGATGAACTCATCGATTCGCAAAAAGGTGCGCTGGTCTAGCTGATTCGCCAGCCGCAGCAATTGGGTGAGGCGGCGAGCTTCGCGCGCGTCACAATGAGGCGCCACCACAAGAGACCATCGTCGAAGACACGTTTCAAAGCCATCTTGTTGAATTTGTTGACGAATTTTCTGACTTACCGCCACAGCGCTCCCCGGATCGTCGCGCAACCCAAGAGCTTCTCCCAACACCGAGTTGGCCAAGTGGTGCCGTGCGATGGAATCACCGGGATGGTCGGCCAAGCGGAGAAGGGAAAGCATCAATCCGACAGCCGCGGAATCCGTGATGGGATTGCCCCCCTCTTCGCTTGCGGGAATGCCTTTTTCCCTCAATACAGCCATGACTTTTCGCACGGCGTCGTTGGTTCGTGTCAACACCGCGATGGTGACGCCAGGGCAACGCTTGACCCATTGTTGAACCAAATCCGCCGCTTGTCGCACAGGGGCCGACGCCTGTTCATCGAAGGGGGCGACTTGTAGGCGAACGAATCCGGGTAAGTCGGTTTTTGCCGTCGTATGGCGTTGGAAACCCGCTTGCCACGCCCGGGCAGCGGCTTGCTCCTCCCGAAACCCCTGGTTGTCACCAAGCCCCTCGAAGACGTCATTGACCGTATCGATGATGGGCTGTGACGATCGATAGCTGGTGTGCAAAGGGACCCAAGTGAGTCCAGGTAGATCCTGATCGAGGGAATCGAAAATATCCGCCACGCCCCCCCGCCAGCCATAAATCGCTTGTTTGACATCGCCCACGAGCAATACGGAACGCTGCATCGATGCGTGAGCTGCCACCTCCTGGGCTAGCGGCCGCAATACTTGCCACTGCGATAGCGAAGTGTCCTGGAACTCATCCAGAAGCAAGTGATGGATTCCGCAGTCGAGGCGAAAATACACCTCATCCAGACGCCCCAGCAGCGAAGCGGTGGCAAGGGCGCGAGCAACATCGCCGAATCGATACGACGCCTGCGTTTGTTTGAGCACTCGCAGATGCTCGTCATAATCAGTCAAAAACCGCTGGATGGCTCGTCCACGCCCAATCAATGCTTCAAGAAAAATGGTTCGAACCTGCTCGAGAAGTTGTTGCAGCAGATCTTTCAATTCCTCGGGTATGTTCGCTTTGCGGTAGGTCGGCTGCCCTTCCGCAACTTTCCGTCCAAGCCCCGCGTGGACGAATTCTCTGAAACGTTTCGCGCGAACATGCTCGATGCTTTGCGCCAACGCCTTGCTTATAGACCCAGGCAGCGTCATTCGTGTTTGGCATTCTTCGAGTTGCCGCAAAATCGACTCGATCTTCGTTGGGTCCGATGGCGAATCCAAGGTCAACGCTTGCCATGCAAAGGCGGGCGCATCGAGAAACGTGCCATGCAAAGAATCGACGATTTCCGAAACGGTGGCGACCACCGGTCTTACGTACTGCCCTTTGGAAAGCAAGCGCACGAGTGCCACCATGTCTTGCACGTCGCCGCGTAGGCTGGCTTCGATGGCTCGGTTTTGCATGGCATCCGCCACGGACGTAGAAACGATTTGCCATTGCGCGGGGAACCCCAGTTCCAGCGAGAAGCTCCTGGCGATGCTGGAAAAAAATGAGTCGATGGTCGACACGCGCAATCGATGGAGCGCTCCGGTGACCGAACGAAGAACCTGTCCCACGCGCGCGGTGGTGAGGTCGGGCACACCGATTTGTTTTCCCAGCTCAACGCTAAGTGATGAATTTAAAGAAGCTTTTGCAAGACGCGTGAGCACGCGCCCCAGGATTTCTCCCGCGGCTTTGCGCGTGAACGTCGTGGCCAAAATCGTCTCCGGTGCAGCACCTCGTATCAGCAATCCCAAGTAGCGATTCGTGAGCTGATAGGTCTTTCCCGATCCCGCGGAGGCTCGAATGGCCACATGCGGCGACGTCGCCAGCGCACTCATGAAGTACCCCCTTGCAGCACGGCGCCGCCAAGCCGTTGTGACTGGCAAATCACGTCGAAATCATCGAAGAAAGGACGGTCCGTGGGAGGCCAGAACACTTGCTTGCGAACCGATCGCACCACATGCTCAGCCACCTGCATCGCACTTGCCAATTGCTGTTCGGACCATCCCGCCAACGCCTCTTGCACCTCATGGGCTGCGGAAAGCGATAGATAACCAAGCTCGATCTTTCCGCGGGCCATCGCCTGCACCATTCGATGATATAGAGGCAGTTGCAGGTTTTTCCATTCGCCCTTCGTCAGATGATCCTTGACCGGATCCCGTGGCCGTTGAGAAACCTTGTAGTCGAACACATATAAAGTTCCCGTCGACTCATCCCTGTCGATTCGATCGATTCGACCCACCAGGTACATGGGCGTATCGTCGACGTTCAGCGCTATCTTCCCCGCATCAATCTCATACTCCGCATGAAGGATCCGTTTGCCGCTTGCCGCCCATTGCGCTTGCCACCTAGCAAAAGCGTGCAATCGGGCGCGAAGCTGTTCGACTTGCACCCATACCGATGAAAAGGCCTGGTCGCCGAACCATGACCGCGCCCATTCGTCCAGCCGAACGTCGAGGTACTCTCGAATCAAGGGCACCTCCGTGCTCGTCGCCACCTCCGAATGCCCAAAATCCTTGAGCACCTCATGCGCCAGGTTGCCAAACCCTCTGCCATCCAATTCCTTGGCATCGTCTTTTGCCGCACGAAGCCCCAATACATGCCGAAGATAAAATCGATAAGGGCAAGATAGGTAATCACCGAAAGCGGTAACGGTCATCGCTTCGATGGGATGGGACAGCGGTTTGGGTCGAACGACCGGCAAGCAAGGCCCTTGGCATCCCGGTTGAATGAGGCTTGCGACGGGCAGCACTTCGCTGCTCCCCTCATAAAATGCAAGAACATGTTCCGCTATGCGCTCGGTGGAACCGCATAACGCAAGACGACTCGGTGCGAGCGGATCGCCTGCCAGCGAACGACGTCCCGCCATCAGCGTGACCGATTGCCGGGAGGCGAGCAGCGCCGAGAGCAAAAACGCATCGCGTGCAAAACGAAGTCGGTTGTCCGCAAGACCGAGATGGTGTCGCAAACCATCCGGCAAAAACGGATCGGCATTGCGACAACCAGGTACCATGCCATCGTTCATTCCCGTGACGATCACCGCGGCGGTATCGTCGTGGGGAAGCTCCAACCAGCCAAGCAGCTCGATGGCCTCTCGCTCCGCTGGCTCCGGAATGGCAATTTCCGCCACACTATCCACGACAACCCGCAACGCGGTGGCCGCCGACACCTTCTCAACGACAGAATCGGGCAACTCGGCCATGGTGCGCAAAACGTCTTGGAAAGCCACGAGAATGGCGATCGTTTGCTTCGACGCTGCGTCCGTGGGATCTAATGGTTTTTCTCCAAACAGGCGGATGAGGAAAGAAGCGATCGCAGGCGCCCAACGACCCAGGGGGCGCTCGGAACCGAGCAAGTCAGCGAGACACGCATGCAGCTTATTCAAGCGACGAACAAGCGATTGCGCGATGTCGGAGGACCCCACGAAATGGTCCGTCAGGTTGCAAGCAATGTGTTTGGATTGGTAGATGTCCAGAAGAACTCTCCAATCCTTGTCTTGCTCCTCGGATTCCACCAGAAGGCTCAGATCGGGGATTCGTGCGAGAACCCCGAGGGTGGAAAAACTTTGTCGTTCCAAGTGGTTAGCAATCGCAAGCAGCAGGCGCACGACGGAACGACGAAGCATCGGGGTGCCCGCCGCATTGCGCGTGGGCACGCCGAGAGGCTCGAGGGTTTCGCTCAACAATGGAATCACATCGACGTCGGGAACACCGATCACCACGTCTTGTAGTCCCTTATGAGGGGAAAGTTCCGCGAGGGTTGCGGCAACGCAAGCTGCCTGCTGGGCTGGATCATCGACGATGTTCACCGTGACCTCGCCGAGAGGGCCTTGCTCCCACGCGGAAGGAAGAACGGCACCAAATTGGTCGAAGCGGTCTGCAAGGGACGCGGGGGCGTGGATGAGAGCGAGCACCCGTGCGCGGGTCGCATCAAGAATTTTCCGTGTAAAAACAGTAAGTTCCGGACAGCCCACCAGCACGATGGTCGTGGCCGGAGGGGCAAGTTCGACGTTTCCTGTCGCGATGGCATCGAGATGACGTGCCGTAGCGTCATCGATTCCCAACCGCTGAAAATGCTCATGCACCCCTTCGCGGATTTGAGCGATGGCTTGCCAACGGTCGCCGTCTCGAAACCCTTCGAGATGAGCCGCTCGCGCGGGAACGTCGCCGATGCGCAGCGCCGCGGAAGCAAGTTCTGCGTCGAGATCATCGAACATCCGGCCCAATTGCAACCAGGCAGGCCAATCGTTGGGGGCGGGAGGCGTGGGGACGAGCGTTTCAAGCAGGGAAGGGGAGGCCGAGCGAAGCGCTTCCGCCCAGACGATGCTTCGGGTCAACGGGGCAGCGGTGGGTTGGCAAGGTTGGATGAGCGAGTCGGAAAGCGCTCCCATCGTGATGACGCGAGGTGGGAGGAGGGCTCTTTTGGGTCCGGAATGAAGGACAAGGGCTTCGAGCAGTCTCGCACCTGCCCGACTCGCCGGGGTAACCACCAAAAAAGAGCGAAGGTCGATGGGGTCTCCCACGTCCTGGGCGAGGAAATACTCGACCGAAAGGGGGAGCAAAGGTCGATCCCAACCAAGAAAAACCCGCTGAATTTCGCTTTGGCGGGCAGACAAACCAAGGTCGAGTTGCACAGGCTGGGCGGTATGAGAGCGGGGAGGCATGGCGGGTCACGCCTATGGTTACACGAAGGGGCAAGTATTCGAAACACGGTCGGGCGTTATCGGCCTTTCCTTTCAATCGAGATGTAGATATGAAAACTGCTCGAAATCTTCAGCTAGATCCCAACTGAGAACCGTGAGATCATGATCGCATGCCATGGGTTGATCCGGTGGCTGTATCCATGCGGATTGGCGTTGTTCGGCGATGGCATATTGCATGCTTTGCGAGCAACGAGACGATTCGAAGGTGTGAAGGAATGTCTATGCGCAAGTATTTTCACGCGCTGGGATTGCTGCTTTTGATTGCGTTGATGGCCAAGCCCAGTCAGGCCGCTTCGGTTTGTATCGATCCGGGCCATGGCGGGTCGGATCCAGGTGCGCAAGGTTGCGGGTTGTCCGAAGCCAAAATCAACCTGCAGGTTTCCTTGAAGCTGCGAGATCTGCTGAAAGCCAGCGGTGTTACCGTTTATATGACACGAGAAACGGACGTTTTCGTAGGCTTGTCGGCGCGAGCCTCGTACGCGAATTCCAAAGGCGTGGACCGTTTCGCGAGCGTGCATTCCAACGCCGGAGGGGGAACGGGGATCGAAACGTTTTGCATGGAAGGGTCCTCGTCGACGTCCCTGGGCTATAAAATGGCCTCGGCAATTCAGACGCAGATGCTGAAGGTATGGCCGCTGCCGGATCGCGGGGTCAAAAAGGCGAACTTTGCCGTGCTGCGAGAGACGGATATGGCGGCGACCCTGTCAGAACTGGCTTTTATCGATAAGTGCAGTCCAGATGCGGAATACCTGGGAAGCGCCGCCCATCGCGACAACGCGGCGAGCGCTCATTGCATCGCGATCACCAGCCACCTGGGCGTGAACGGCTCTTGTTCGGCAGCTCCTCCTACCGACGGCAAGGCCATGGGAGCCATTTTTGAAGATAAAGGCTCGGGAACCGACGACATGTCCACGCGTCTCGAAGGCGCCACCGCCACGGTGAAAGGCACGAGCATGACCATGACCGTCAGTGGACCGGATGCTTTTTATTCCTTCGATTTGAAAGCCGGTACTTATGATATCGAGGCTTCGATGGATGGATACGATTCGAATACGGTGTCTTGTGTGGTTACCGCCGGACAGACCCAATGGTGCTCGATAGGGCTTAAGAAATCCGAGCCCGCCAAACCGGATGGGGGGTTGGATCAGCCGGATGCGCGACCAGACGTATTTACCAGTCCTGACGCCGCTGAACAGGATGTTGAACGAGAAGCTGGTCAAGAGGATGCGGAACAGGAAGATGCTCGCCGTCCGCCTGGTCCCAACTATTGGAGTTCCAACGATGATTCCGGCTGTTCTTGCAGAACGACCCAGCCTCGCGGCGGCCTCGGCTTCGGTGTGGGGACCCTCATGGCTCTGGGCCTTTTCGCGGCTCGTCGACGGCGCCTGCTCGGCGGCCTGATGGGGTTGTCCGCACTCGCACTGCTTGGCTGTGATCAGGACGCGTCCCATCACGGCACGATCACAAAAGCGACAGCTCCCTTGGCCACGCAGCCAACCGCCCAGCCGACCCCGAGGCTCGCGTCTCAGCGTAAAATATTGAATTCACAATATATTTTACCTGTTCTGAGCCCCGATGGCGCGTGGCTGGCCGCCACCCATCCAGGGCTGAACCAGTTGTGGATCGCTTCTACTTCCGACGGTGCCTTGAAAAACATTTCCCAGGCTCCCCGCAGTGGATATATGCCGTCGTGGCGCGCGGATAGCCAGGCCATTGCGTTTCGCGACGGAAATGCCGATCCGTCTGGAAATATTTGGTCTTTTTCGGATCTGGCCGCGCAAAGGGCCGCCTCATTCCTGTCCTCGAATACCGTAAGCGTGCGGCAAACCGAAGACGACCGAATCGTGCTGCGGGTCGGGGGCCGTGAGCATACGATCGACGAAGGCAAGGATAAGTACTTCTCACCATCGGTGTCGCAGGACGGATCCTGGGTTGTTTATACGGGAATCACCCTGGGGATTCATCTCTATCACGTGCCGCGGGGGGAAACCGTGCAACTCGGACAGGGCACGCATCCATCGCTGTCCGCGGATGGAACGTGGTTGGCCTACGAAAAGACCGATGACGACGGACATTCGTTGATTTCCGGGGACCTGTATCTTTGCGACTTGCGCGACACCGCGTATCCCGTATTCAATCTTACCCGCACACCGCGAGAAATCGAACGCACGCCTTCTTTGTCCGCGGATGGTCGCTTGATCGCGTATGTCCAATCCGATGGGGTGTATCTGGCTACGATCGAGCGCTGACACTGTCCTACGCCCATCCTCTTCTCGATGTCGAGAAGGCGCCCCTGTATTCTGTTTTCTCGCCTTTCCTGAATGTTTCTTCCGTAATGTTTAATGGAAGAAGAGTCCCCTCTGTTTTTCATCAACCTCTAGGAGCTGATGGCCGTGCTTGGGGCGCGACGGTGATTGCCAGGGTCTGGGCTCTACGCTAAGAGAAGCGTTGTCCGGTCGTGATGAAACGGTTTTATATTCGAACGCTTGGTTGTCAGATGAACATGCACGATTCCGATCGCGTGCATGAATTGTTGTGCGATGCAGGTATGTCGCCCGTGGATGCCCCGGAGTTGGCGGACTTGGTGGTGGTCAATACCTGCAGTGTTCGCGAAAAAGCGGAATCCAAGCTGGATAGCGAGCTGGGGAAACTGCGCAAGCTGAAAACCTCGCGAAAAGGTGCAATGGTGCTGGTGGTCGCCGGTTGTGTCGCAAAACAACGAGGCCAGGCCATGCTCGACCGTATGCCTTTCGTGGACGTGGTGCTCGGGCCGGATAACTTGATGTCCTTGCCTAGGCTTGCGACCGCGGCGGCCATGGGCGCTCCCCCCACCGTGGCGACGGATTGGGACGTGGACCAACCTACCTTCCTTCGCTCTCGCGCCTCCAACGAGGGCCTTCGGCCGTCCGCTTTCGTGTCCATCTCCAAAGGGTGTAACGAAAGATGTTCGTACTGTATCGTGCCGTCGACGAGAGGACCGGAAAGACATCGCCCGGCATCTGAAATTGTAGATGAAATTCAAGAACTTGTGTCTTTTGGGGCGCTGGAAGTGATCTTGCTCGGTCAGACGGTCAATGGGTATCAAGACCCGACCGGTGAACTCGGAGCGCGTCCCAGCCACGCTCTATCGGACTTTGGGGCCCTTCTGCAACGCATCGCCCGTGATGTGCCGCGGTTGGCTCGTCTTCGTTATACCAGCCCCCATCCGCGATACTTCGACCCATCGGTCATCGAAGCTCATCGGCAGCTCGAAGTGCTTTGCGCCCACGTACATATGCCCGTCCAATCCGGCAGCGACCGTATGCTCAAACGCATGATTCGCCGTCACGATCGCGCCGAATACCTCGAGGCGATCCGGCAATTGAGGCGCGCGCGCCCTGGGCTCACGGTATCTACCGACCTGATCGTGGGGTTTCCCACCGAAACCGACGATGATTTCGAGCAAACCCTGTCGCTCATGCAGGAAGTACCGTTTCTCGGGGTGTATGCATTCAAGTATTCCCCTCGCCCCGGAACCGCGGCCCTTCGTCTTGGCGATGATGTGCCCGATAGCCTGAAAGCCGAGCGATTGGCGCGAGTTTTCGACCTGTCCGAGCGATGCATGCAACAACACCTCGAAGGTCTCGTCGGCACCTCGCAGCGCGTGCTTATCGAAGAACCCAATGCAAGGGGCGACGGTGGCGTGAGTGGTCACACCGACCGCAATGAAATCGTACACGTGGAGCCTTCCGGCGGATTGCGCGTGGGCGATGGGATCGTGCCGTTGCGGATTGTGCGCGCGTACAAGCATTCGCTCGTCGGTGAACTCGATCGAACGGATGCCACGGTGAAAAATAATCTTCGTTATCGGCTTGCCGTCGTCAGCGGTGAGCCATGAGCGATAACGGGAGGTAACCATGCCCCTGATTCTTCCGTTTCAACAGCATATTCCCAAAATTCATCCCGGCGTCTGGGTGGCGCCGAATGCGACGATCATCGGTGATGTGGAGATTGAGGAAGGCGCTTCGATATGGTTTGGGGTCGTACTTCGCGGTGATGTAGGGCCGATTCGGATTGGCGCGGGGTCGAATATCCAGGATTTGACATGCGCGCATACGACCGGAGGCGTGTCCCGCGTCATTGTCGGTCGCCAAGTTACGGTTGGCCATAGTTGCGTCTTGCACGGTTGCGAGGTGGGCGACGAGGCCTTGATCGGGATGGGCAGTGTCCTGCTGGATAATGCGGTGGTGGGGGAAGGGTCCGTGCTAGGGGCAGGGAGCCTGTTGACCGCTCGAACCGCGATCCCCGCTCGATCTCTGGCGATGGGCCGTCCCGCTCGGGTGGTGCGCCCGGTCAACGATAGCGAACGCACCCTCGGGATTGATGGGGCGGCGGTGTATCAGGAGTTGATGAAAGAATATCGCGGACACACATGAAGTTTTGGGGATGTCGCGAGTCCGCACCAAGATGGCGCAAACCACGGAGCAGGTCGTCGACTATCCGGTTGGATCGTATTCCTGCTCGGCTTCCGTGATTTTTTCCTCTATTCCTTTGGCACCTTTGGGAAGCTCCGGCAGCGCGGACAGGTCGTAGTCCGGGGACACCCAAAAAATTTCCGGTGTTGGACGGTATTCCGAGTGATAAACCCTTTTATCCACGCGCGAACCAAAGTCCAATTCCACCACCGAAACGACGGAATACCCTTGAATTCCTTTCTGTTTTCGTTTTGCCGTTCCAGGGGCGAGAGAGGATACGGAGACGATACGTCGCACGAAAGGCATCGTTCGGGAAACGCCGTAGGAGTAGCGCACCTTGGCAATCGGTTCGCCCCCAAGGATTTCCGCTCGCAATACCCCTTTTTCCGGAAAGTGCAGGTGGAGAATCACAGGATAGGGCAGCGAATTGACGAAACGCAGGTCCTTGGATGGATAAGCTACCGTGGCGTCGAGGCCCATACGGGTGTAGCTCGATGGACGGCCATGGGCCCATCGTTCGGTGATTTGTAGGGCACCCAACAGGGCGGAAGCGTACAAGGTGCTCGCTACCTGGCAAATGCCTCCTCCCACCCCAGGACGCATCTCGTCGCCCACGATGACGGGGGCCCACACATATCCGGCCTCCAAAGAACGGCGTCCCACGACTTCATTGAAAGAGAAGGATTGCCCCGGCATCAGCACCATGCCGTCGATCGAGCCGGCGGCAAGTTCGATGTTGCGGGAACGCCCGTGGCCTTCTCCCCAGGTGGTAAATCGCGTTTCGAAGGTCGATACCACGCGGGTGACGTCGACGGCCATCAGATCGGCTTCGGTGACCTGAGCGCGAATGGGCCGGGTATGAACGAGGAAAGCTCGCTCACCGGCAAGCACGCCTTGCATCATCGAGGCCGCGGTGGCTTCCAAATCCAACTCCGCACCCGGAATATCAGCGATTCGAGCATGCTCCGTAAGGTTGACGTAAGCATTGACCGGTGCCCGTCGCACCTGCTGCGCGAAAGGTCGCAAGGTGATTTGCGCGCGACGCATATCCATGGAATAGGATAGCGGCACGTCGATCAAGCTGTTTCGAGCTAAATACAAGGTGCGTGCGCGTTGGGCGACGGACGGTTCCCGACCGAATCGAAGAGCATCGGCCATGGTTGCGGCCACGTCGACTTCGATTCCCAGCTCCCCGAGCGTGGTTTCATAGGAATCCATGCCGTATACGAGCAACACCGGTTCTTGCGAGAGCCGCTGACGCCGCTGTTCGAGCCAGGAACCGAACGGTGGGTCAGAAGGGGGAAGATGAGAACCCACGAAAAGCCCATGAGCTGGGCAACCTTCTGCGGGCAAGACGACAAACGCTATCGCGACGAGAGAAACGCCAGTGAACAAAAAGGCCAGGAGTCCCAGCCAGAGGCAGACACGAAGCCATGGGGTCTTTCGTGAGTGAGGGGGAGGCACCCTCAAAGGGTAGCTGTTGGCGCGCGGTTTGACAAAAAGGAGGAGGGCGCGAGAGGGCGTAATTCGCGCAAGGTGAACGATAGGAGCGTCCAAAGACTGTCGGTGAATAGATAACCATTTGTAAATAAAGATGATTTTTGTGATCCGGGCATGCGCTGGCCCGCTTGAGCATCGTTGGTTTTGAGGATGGCATGGGCTTGCGACGATTCGAGGCCGAGGGGAATGAAAATAACATAAATAATTGATTTTATAATTATTATGAGATGGAACCGCGGGGGGCCTCGCGGCGATTCATGGTATCCCTTTCGAGAACCGATCCTATCGTCCACGGTTCGGCAGGGGGTCACAAGCGCCAGTCGTTATGCTATCCAGAGGCATGCCATCTCGCTTTGCAGGATCCATGGTTGCCGTATCCGGGGGCGCCGGCTTCATCGGCTCGCATCTCGTCCGAAGCCTCGTTGCCGAGGGGGCTCGGAAGGTCATCATCCTCGACAGCCTTCGCTACGGCGATCCATCCAATCTTGCCGGTCTCGGCGCGAAGGTCGAGTTGGTGCCTTTTACGCTGGGAACTGACGATCCCGGTCGATTGCCGGACTTGCTGGCGGGGGTGAGTGGCTTATTTCATCTTGCCGCGGAGAAACACAACCAATCGAAAGATGAGCCAAGCCGGGTGCTGCGAGCCAATGTGGAGGGAACCCAACAGCTTTTCGAAGCCGCCGCCCGGGTCGGCGTTTCGCGGATCGTGTTTGCCTCTTCTCTTTACGCCTACGGCAGGATGTCCGGACCGCCTTTCCAAGAAAATGAACTGCCTGCGCCCTGCACGGTCTATGGCGTCACCAAACTGGCTGGAGAGCATTTGCTCCGCACCGCGGCCCAACAACATGGTTTCCATTGGAATGTCGTGCGGTATATGTTTGTCTATGGACCGCGGCAGTTTGCCGGCATGGGGTACAAATCCGTCATCGTGCGCAACTTCGAGCGAATGCTTCGTGGCGAGCCCGTAGTGGTGTATGGCGACGGAAACCAAACGCTCGATTACGTATTTGTCGATGATGCGGTGGCGGCAACCCTGGATATGTTCTGGAGTGAAACGTCGGGCGAAGTCTTCAATATCGGCTCCGGCCAGGGGATAACCGTTTCTCGACTCCTGCAAACTATGCAGGACGTAGGGGGTGATCGTCGTCCGATGAAGCAAGGTCCGGCCGATTGGACCGCGGGAAGTTGTCGCGTGGCGGATATTTCTAAAGCGCGCGAACAGCTTGGTTGGCGTCCCACCACGGGATTGCGAGAGGGATTGGAACGGACCTTTCAATTCCTTCGTGACGAGCAACCCGGATAAGGGGGGGCTCAAGTCGGTACTTCGGCTGATTTTTGTGCAAATCGGCCTGAGGTTGGTGGGGTCGGTGGCCCGCCCATGGAATTGCGGCTGGGTTGAAGCTGTGACAGAGAAAGAGCGTTCAAAATTTAGTAGCACGTTTTTATGAATTCGTGCTACACACATGAATTAGCCACCCGGCGCTTCGATGGCGGTGCGGCCCAGGGCCGTGACCGTAGGGCGTCTCGAGGTGGCGTTTTCATTTTCGGCGCCGCCTGTATTCCGATGTTCCTTCGTAGCAGGAGGCCCAGCGTGCTTCAGCCCAACCTTCCGATTCTTGATTTCGTCCTTACCCACTATAAGAATTTCAATGCTCGCGCCACCCGCGATGCCATCCTTGCCTACCGTCGGCATATCGTTGCGGGGGGGCGAATGTTTTGGGCAATGGCTGGTGCTATGTCGTCGGCACAGCTTGGCATTTGCCTTGCGCCAGCGATTCGAGAAGGTCTCATTCATGGTCTTTCGGTAACCGGAGCCAATCTCGAAGAATCCTTGTTTCGCCTTGTGGCTCATCGTGGATATGAGGATTTTGCCAACTACCGTTATCTGAGCCAACGAGACGATTCGCTTCTGCTTGCCAGCCGGAAGCGGCGTGTGACGGACACCACGATCCCCGAGGATCAGGCATTTCGTGCTGTCGAAGCGCGAATCGTACCGATGTGGAAGCATGCTAGCGAGGTGGGGGTCCGGCGCTTTTGGCATGAATATTTTTACGATTTGGTTCAAGCGCTCGAACTAAGCGTTTATGAAGGGGATCCCGAGGCATGTTGGCTGCTGGAGGCGGCGCGTCGACGCTTGCCCATTGTCGTGCCCGGTTATGAAGATTCCACCTATGGAAATATATTTGCATCATACGTAAAATCCGGTGAATGTAATGCGAATATCGTAAAATCAGGTATCGAATATATGGTGGCCTTCTATGAGCAATACCAAGCTCTTTCCGCAGGTCCTGGGGTTGGTTTTTTTCAAATCGGCGGTGGTATTGCTGGAGACTTTCCCATTTGCGTCGTACCTTCCCTCAAGCACGATGTCGGGCAGTCCGCGAAGCCCTGGGCGTATTTCTGCCAAATCAGCGATTCCACGACCTCCTACGGTTCGTACTCGGGAGCCACGCCGAACGAAAAAATCACCTGGGACAAGCTGACCGAGGACACGCCGATGTTCGTCATCGAATCGGATGCGACTCTTGTTGCGCCTCTTGTGCTCCGAGCGCTGCTCGAAAGCAAGCGGGACCCTGCCGGAGCGGAAGCGCTCATCGCGCGAAAGGAGGCTGAAGCATGAGCGCAACGATGACCCTTGAAGGGTGGGGGCGCCTAGCCATGCCAGGGCGGGAGGTGGTTTCCTGTGATCTCGAGTCCCTTACGGCGAAAGCGGTTTTGTCACGGGGGCTGGGCCGGTCCTATGGTGATTGTTCCTTGCCGGCTCGGCCCGACGATCGGGTTGCAAACTCTCTTATGGCGGACCGAATTCTCGGCTTCGACCCCGGCAGCGGTGTTCTTCGGGCGGAAGCGGGGCTGAGTCTGGCGCAAATCAACCGGCTTTTCCTGCCTCGGGGCTGGTTTCCTCCCATCACCCCCGGAACGAAGTTCGTCACCCTCGGTGGCATGGTCGCGAGCGATGTGCATGGGAAAAACCACCATCGGCAAGGATGCTTTGGCGAACACGTTCGGGCGCTACGCATTCGGCTGGGCGATGGGGATATTGTCGAATGCAGTCCCAACGTTCATCCCGACCTTTTTTACGGTTCGATTGGGGGGATGGGATTGCTCGGGCATATTTTGGAGGTGGAATTCGCGATGGGACCCATCCCGAGTCCGTGGATCTGGATGGAAAGCAGCCGAATGAGCAGCATTGAGGCGTTTCTCGACGGCCTTGCGGAGGCGGCGTTGCGATGGCCGATGACGATGGGCTGGATTGATTGTCTTAGCCGCGGTTCGTCCCTTGGGCGCGGGATTCTGATGGCGGGGCGTTGGGCCTCCGTCGAGCAAACCGGTGGCGCCGCCTTCAAAACCGCCGCTGAGCGGTCTTTGCCTTTCGAGTTGCCGAACTTCGTGCTGAATCGCTGGACCGCTCGTGCTTTCAACGCCTTGTATTATTGGAGTCATTGGCGAAAACGACGAGAGCGGCTCGTGGCTCCGGACCCGTTTTTCTACCCCCTCGACGCCATCTTGCATTGGAATCGAGCCTACGGTCCAAGGGGATTTACGCAGTATCAGTGCGTTTTGCCGCGTGCGGCGGGTCCAGCCGCGGTTCGCGAATTTCTCCAGCGTTTGGTCAAACTCGGCTCCCCCTCTCCCCTTTGCGTCATCAAAGACTGTGGGCCTGAGGGCTCGGGCACCCTCTCTTTCCCCCTGGAGGGCACCTCCATTGCGGTGGATATGGCGATTTCGCCGGATATTCAGGGGATCGTGGACCGGTTGAACGAGCTGGTGATCGCTGCTGGCGGTCGGATCTACCTCACGAAAGATGGATTTACCCGGCCCGATCATTTTCGAGCGATGGAACCTCGTCTTCCAGGTTTCCTTCAGACGAAGAAAAAATGGGATCCGTCCGGACGGCTACGCAGCGCGCAATCCGTCCGCCTTTTTGGAGATTGCCCATGAAAGCTGTCATCCTTGGTGGTACCTCCGGTATGGGGCGTGAAATCGCTCGTCGCCTTGCAGAACGGGGTGATCTGCTTTTTTTGCTAGGCCCCCGCAAAAAAAACCTCGAGCGAAGCGCGGCGGACCTGGTAGCTCGACATCCCGATAAGGTCGATGTGGCTTTCGCTCCTTGCGATTTGCTGCGTCCCGAAGGGTTTTCGGAAGCTTTGGATGCTGCCGACGCCGCCCTTGGGGGCTTCGACACCGTGATTGTTACGGCGGCGCTTTTCGCTACCCAAGAGGCTCTCGAAGCGGATGTGGACCTTACCCAACGCCTGGTTACCGCCAACTTTGCCAATACGGTCCTATTTTGTGAACACGCTCGAAAACGGCTGCTTGCACGCGGAGGAGGAAGGCTTTGCGTGTTTTCTTCGGTAGCCGGAGACCGAGGACGCAAGCCTGTCGCCATCTATGGTGCGAGCAAGGCCGGTTTATCCGCATACCTCGAAGCGCTCGACCATAAATTCCACGCGCATGGCCTTTCCGTGCTTTGCGTCAAACCCGGTTTCGTACGTACGGAGATGACCGCCGCGCTCCAGCCGCCTCCTTTCGCGGGAACGCCCGACCGCGTCGCGACCCAAGTGATTCGCGCCATGGACCGCGGAAAACCGCTCGTGTATTCGCCCCCCGTTTGGGCGTGGGTCATGCGGGTCATCCGATGGTTACCTCGCTTCGTCATGCGTCGAATTGGGTTTTAATGGCGCGCGTGACAATGGAAAGGGCAGGAAGTAAAAATACCTGTAATTTCAATTTGTTACGATGATTTTGGAAGCGCGTTGGACTGTCCGCCCTTCGTTACGTTTCCATTGCGGGAAAGCCACACGAAACCATGCGTTGGGGATGTTGCAGGGGTGGTAAACCGCTGACCCTTGTGCTAGTCTTTGAATTTCTATCGACTTGTTCCACAAGCAGTACCGATGAGAGTCGACCCTTTTTCACAGGACCAGAAGGATGTTGCGATGGATGCGGAAAGGGCTGGCTTCGCGCGGTGCGATAGTGTCGGCGCGGAATCATGCCTTTTTCGTTCCACATCGTGGGGCGGATGGGCACCGCAGTGTTCCTGACGGCCAAGGGGGCAAAGGTGCTGACACGCTCCCCACTATGGGTCTTGCTCGGGTGCTCAAGGAGAGATGGATGAAACGCTTGGCTTGGTTGTGGATTGTCTGGCTAGCGGGGTGTCAGCAAGTGGTAGGGATGGATGACTATGTCTTTGATCGTGCGGAGTACGCCTGCGTGGATGCTTGTGGTGCGCTGGAGGAATGTGGAAAAAACGGATGTTGTGTGGCGAAATCCGTGCGTCTGCCTGGAGGTTTTTCCATCGATGCCACCGAGGTGACGTGGTCCCAATACGAAACATGGCTGTCTAAGAAACCTTCGCGGGAAGGACAACCGGAATTCTGTGGTTGGAATAACACCTACGCTCATGCTCCCAATTGCATGAACAATATGCCGAAATGCCAAGGGGCAAGCTGTGACAATCTCCCTGTGGTATGCGTGGATTGGTGCGACGCCTACGCCTATTGCCGGGCCGTCGGCAAGCGGTTATGCGGCAAGATCGGCGGAGGGTCCGTTAGTGAATCGGATTTTGAGGATTCTTCGAAGGGCCAGTGGGATGCGGCGTGCTCTTCCGGAGGTTATAGCAAGTATGTCTATGGGGATAAGTACCACGCAGGCAAGTGTCATGACTCGGGGGAAATGGCCTCGGAGGTCGGAACTCATCCCGATTGTAAGTCGCCAGATTCCCACTATGCCGGGGTACTCGACCTGAACGGCAACGTTTCAGAGTGGGAAGATTCATGCAAAGCATATTCCGGAGAAGATGATTCCTGTCGAATGCGCGGAGGCAGTATCAGGGAAGCCGTCAAAGAAAACAATAGCTGTATCAATACAACGGGCTCTCAGCGAGATTTCAGTGCAGATAACGTCGGTTTTCGCTGTTGCTCCAAACCCTGAGCAGATAGGCCCAATCACCGCTTTTATTGTGTTTTTCACGATGGGTGAATCCTGCCGGCAGACGAAATCATGCGTAGAATAGGGATTTGCGCCGCTCCTCTTTTCGAGGGCCGTGCCACAGGGGCCTTTGACGGCCTCGCTTCCCATAGAGTAAAACAAGGGCAAGTATCCACCACCATGCCGAAGACCGGGGAGAGGCACCTGGTGTCCGGCATCCGGCGCAGCCACTAGTAGGCTCTGATTCGAACGTGCCAGGGGATGGGGCCGTATACTCGTACGCCAGCGTTTCCTTCACATACCACGTTTCGTACCGGTCCAACACGCCGAAGGTTATGGTATTCGAACCGCGACGAATCCCTTCGGTGATATCCGTTTCCGTGGCATCGGCCGCCAAACGAATGGACCAATCCCCGTTGACTTGCACCTCGATCCGCTCGATTTCGCTCGTGACGAAGTGGTTGATCCACCGCAACCATACCTTTCCCTCCTCGTTTTCCACCCGCAATTTGTCATAGGTCCCCGCATCGAGACGGTTGACGAGCGAGAGGGTTGCATGTTTCGTTTGCCCATCTTTCAACAGGATTTCGAGATCGAAATCATAGGTTTGTCCGGGAACGAGCGGTCCAAATTCCTCTTGCTCCTGGTGCTGCGATGGCGCAAAGGATGCGTACACCCACTCGTGATTTTGTGAGTCGAATAGATCGATACGGCGCACGCGTTCATAGCCCTGAGGCTGGAAACGAAGGAGTCCTCGCGTCAACTCCGGCGGTTGGGGTTCGACCGAGAACGCGTTGATATACTCTTGCGGGTCGAAAGAGTCGAGTTCGGGAGCGCGTCGAGCCGGTATCGTATACGTATCGAATTCCTTGCCATCGGCGTCGAACATCTTGCCTTCGATCCCTGTATCGGAAACCGTGATCACCGAAATCATGCTGGTCGAGCTTCCTTCTCCGTGGATGGCCGCGCAAAGCTCCCCTGGCGTGCTCGTCGCTTGTCTTCCTCGATCCCCGATTTGATTGGCGGTGATGTAGACCGTCCCGAGCCCGTCCGAGGATACCTTCCCCTCTTGCAGGGGCTTGGTTCTCACGTATACGTGCTCGTGTCCAGCCAGCACCAGGTCGACCTGCAAGGCTTCCAGCCATTTTCCATAGAGATTATACGTACTTGTTTTGCTGACACTCGAGCCGCTCCCATCGAAGAATCCCCGATGGGTATATACGATATAATATTGGGCTGGATTCTCCTCCACGACCTGTTTTACCCAGGCTTTTTGCGCGTCGACGGCTTCCGTGGCGCGTGCTTCGGAATTCAAGGAAATGAAAACGGCGCCATTGACTTTGAACCAATAGGTGGTGTTGGGAGCCACGGAGGCGCCATTGTCGGGATGGGATAATACAGCGTTGAAAAATCGCTCGTCGACGGTGGTTGCGTTGGATGTGTAGTAATCGTGGTTGCCGGGGGTTGCCGCGATGGGATAGTCACTGACGAAAGGGGCGCTTGCCAATTCATGCCAATGGGAATATTCCGCGCCCCAGGCCGTCAAATCTCCTGTAAATACAATGAATTCAATGTCTTTTTCCTTTTTTTGAGCCTGCTCGACAAGAGCCTGCGCTTTCTTCACCCGACCACCAATCGGTGGATACGCGTGAACATCGCTCATGTGAATGAAATGGAACGTTCCGAATCCACCCGCGGTTCGAAAGCGATGCACGTCGGATAACGACGTGTCGCCCACGCGAAAAAGGTAGTCCGTGCCATGGTCGAGGTCGTCGAGGCGAGCCTCATGACGATAATAATTTTGTCCTGAAAAAATGTCGTCTTGGTTTTCAACCGACAGTCCCGCGCCGGTGATGAGTGTCGCTTTTTCGAAGTTCGGGTCATTCGCTTTGGTGACTTCCAGACGGTCGGCATCACCGTGCGAATGCCAGGTGATGTGGATTTGCTCCCTCGAATCTTGGCCTAGGCTGTGGAATACCAGGTCGGGCTGCTGCGCGCGAGCTGCGGTGGAAACCAAAACCACAAGGAAAATCAAGGCCAGGGATCGATGGTTCATCGGTCGCTCCTTGGTGAAGGCCTGGGCCAGCAAGGGTCCATCGTGCCACGACAAGGCGAACGCTGCCACCCGGAAGTCGCCGCCTTCGCTCATTCCGTTGCCGAGGGACGGCTCCGGAAAAGATGTATCTATTGGATTATATGGTGTTTATTTGTAATATGCTCATTGTCGGACGGGAAGTGCCGAATCATGACTTGCCGAGCGTCGACGTAGCCATGCGAGCAGGAGAGCGCCAAGGGTGGTGGGAAGGATACCATCGGATGGGGCTCCGGAGTTCGAACTGCAGGTATAGAAACTAGAGGGTTCGACCTCGGATTTTGGGGCAGGCTGGTGGGGTTGGTGGCTGGAACCGGCACCACCATCGGCCGCAACGCCCGCATTTCCGCCTGCTCCGCCCGAAGGGCCCCCACTTCCGCTCATTCCGCCGTCGCCCCCGGCGCCCCCTGTCCCTGATGTTCCCCCGGCACCCGCCGTTGCTCCTGTGCCGCCAGTTGCCCCGGAGCCGGCCGTTCCTCCAGCGCCCGCGCTTCCTCCCATTCCGCCGGCACCCGCGCTTCCTCCCGTTCCCCCCGTGTTTACACAAACCCCATGGTCGCAGACCCCTGCCGCGCAGGGCGTACCGGACAATGCGGCACATTCGCCGTCCACGATCGCTCCCGCCGCGACACTACAAGCCTGGCAATCGTCGGTAGCGCCTCCGCCACAATTCGAACTGCAGCACACGCCGTCGACGCAATACCCTGACTCGCATTCTTGCGCGTCGTGGCATGGATCGCCGAGATCCCGAGCCAGCCAGTAGAACCAGGCATACTGCTGTCCAGCCACCAGCGCCGTTGGTCCAGACAAGGCAACGCTGAGCCCTGAATTAGGATCTAACGGTTCGATTCGACCTACGTTGCTCCAAATACCGCCCTTGGACTGAAAAAGATAGGCAGTTCCCGTGTTATTGCCATATCCGGGCGAACCGACCAAGGCCAGGTTGCTGTCGAGAGCCACGGACCAGCCGAAGCAATCCTGCTCGTAGGGCAGGGAAGGTTCGAGGGTTGCTTCCAACGTCCACAAATCCCCAGTTTTTTTGAACAAATGCACGGGAACTTGTCCAGCGTTAAATGCTTCGTATCCTACGAGCAGCCTGTCCTGGTCGAGAGACAAGAGTGTACGTACTTCGGTGGTCGACAAGTCGGGAGGATGGATGGACGTCTCGTACTTCCAATCAGACCCGGTATAGCGAAACTCGTCGACTTGTACTTGACCGTTGGGGTCCAGAGAGCCAACCACCAGCGTATCGCCTTGCATACCCAAGGAAACCCCGAAGTATCCTCCATCATAGTCGTTGGGGACCAGTTTGTTTAGCAGTTGCCATGTGCCGTTCTTTCGGGAATAAACATAGACAGCTCCATAGCCCGACGTGGGATTGTCGATAGGAGATCCAATGGCCAGATTCGAACCCGAGACGGCTACGGAAAACCCAAAATAGTATTGATCCGGTGACGTCGGAGGAAGGGTTTGAAGAAGGGTCCACGCCGATCCGTTACGTTGATAAACGAATGTTTTCGGGCTCGGTGGATTCCAAATGATCGAACCAATGACCGCTGTATCCCCATCCAGGGCCATGGAGATTGATTCGCTGCCATTAGGTAATTCGATGTCTTGCTTGGGAAGCCATACGTTGCCCGATCTTTCCCATACGCTGACCGTGTTATTGTTAGTATCCACGACCATGGCCTCAGAATCCGATACGGCAACCGTGGTGCCGGTGTTCGGTTGGCTGTGGGATGCCTTCATTACCGGTGTGATCGTCAACGCAGAGGTAGTACGCGCGAGGGGTTGCTCCGCGGTGGGAGATGATTCGGAAGGGGCTTGGCAAGCGGAGGCCCAAAGGATGCACAAGCCTGCGCTGATCCGTGAACCCTTTTTCATGTCATAGCCTCCCCTGTAGACCTGCGGAAACGACGATAGCAGTTGTTTTTCGCTCTTCCGGGACAGCGAGGAACGCAGCAGCTCCGCCATGAGCGAAAAAGCCTATTGAGCGGGAGGCATCGACCTGGAGCCCCGCCGCCCCGCGAATCCCCGGAACCGCCCCTTCCAGAAAAAAAACCGGTAACCCTATGAAAATGATAGGCTTTACGGTTCCCTGGGCAAAATACAGCGAAGCGCCAGGTTCGACCCCCTTGTCTCGTCCCACCAACGCGCCCAGTTGTACTTCCGCCACCTTTCCCAATCCATATCCCACCCCTGCGGAACCAACCCCTCCATGGAAGGAAACGTCCATATCGGAACGGAGATAGAGCGACCATTGCCCCTGATGACCGAGCTCATCGACTTCAGTTTCCGCAGAAATCGCTTCCGTTTTCTCAGGCAACGGTTTGGGTGGCTCCTTCGGCGAGGAGACTTTTTCCCCAATGATTTCGAGAGTCAGGCGCAGAGTTCGACGTTCCCCCGCCGCGAGCGTCACCGATTCTGTCACCGATTGATATCCTTCCTTGGCCACGGATACCAGGTGTTCCCCCGGCGAGACCCGCACCGTCCAGCCAGATTCGGTGTCGCTTTGGTCCCCCACCACTTTCAGGAGGCTTTTGCCACGTCCGCGCTCCCGTTGTGGATTCTTGGCATACACGCTGATGGTAGCGCCAGGAACGGCAACCACGATCTCCAAGACTCCCACGTTTTTATCGATTTCCTCTACTTGTTTTTTTACTTCCGCCGTGCGCGACGGGTCGGCTTGCTTATCATTCAGGTAGTCTTGATAAGCATTGGCCGCTTCCGCAAGGCGTCCCAATTGACGAAGGGTGGTGGCGATATTGAGGAGAATTTTGGGATTGGCCCATAGATCATAGGCTCTATCGAATCGGTCGAGCGCTTCGGCAAAGGCGCCCCGGTTCATCAAGGCAACCCCTTCCCTGAAGAGCGAGCGGGCCTGCGTCTCGTCATTCCCCAACGCGACTCCGAGCGTGAAAAGCATCGCGAAAGCTATCGGAGGTCCAAGAAACCGTTGTTTGTTCATCGGTTTGCCGTCATGTATAGCACAACTGGGTCCGTAAAATCGACAGAGGAATCGGAGGGTATCAAAATATTCGCACGTTCTGCGAATGATATCATGATACATATCTAGAAAATATTTATAATATGCGAAATATGACATGCTTGCACTCTGTTTTCGATTCGACTGGGGCGTTGTCGTCCGGGATCGGGTAGGGATCGGTACGATCCCATCCTCGGTCATGCCGGATCCTCTGTTTGGCACGGAAACACTCGAGTTCGTGGGGTATGCTGGTCAGTGGCCCATGAATCCCCAGCGAGAGCAGTCCTGGTCCAACCGGTTGGGAGGCATGACCTTTGCTAACCCTTGCTCGACAGTATTTCGAATTTCTACGCTTCAGGAGCCATTAGAATGAATCCACGTGTATCAAGGGGCCTCACCAGAAAAGGCGCATGGCTTGCCGTCTTTTCCGCCCTGTCCGTCGGTGTTCCGTTTATGCTTCCCTGGCTCACCACCGCTTGTGGTAGCGATGATTCCGAAACCGATATTGTCTGGGGAAAAACGGGCTCTCACGACGCCGGGCAAGATGGGGCTGGGGGAGAATCTTACGATGCGGCGACCGGCGATTCCTCACCGCAGGGAGGCTCGGGCGGTTCGGGAACGGGCGGCAGTTCGGGAACGGGCGGCAGTTCGGGAACGGGCGGCAGTTCGGGAACGGGCGGCAGTTCGGGAACGGGCGGTAGTTCGGGAACGGGCGGTAGTTCGGGCTCCGGTGGCTCGGGGGTTGGTGGTAGCGCAGGCGCGGCGGGCAGCGCGGGTGCCAGCGGGGCTTCGGGGGCGGCCGGAAGCCCGAGCCAACCTTCAGAAACCAAAAAAATCAAGGACTTGACGGGCCCCAACACCAGTGCTGCTCCCTTCGGTGTCGGTGGCACCGACCTCGGCATTCCGGTTCGTCAACCCAACGGCCAGATCGCGTATATTTTCGGGGATACTTTCGAACAATTCGGGGTGGGAGGGCCAGGCTGGCGCGCTCCAGTCCTGCTTCGCTCCTCCCCCGGGGGGCTAGCGAACGGAATCACGTTCACCAGCGCGGCAGGGGGCAATTATGCCAAACAACTCTTCGCCTATAACCACAATGATCCTAACTATACCACATGGCTTCCTACCGATGTGATCACCATCGGAAACCGCATGTATCTGCACTTCATGGTGAACAAGGGGCTGGGCAACGTGCGTTGGTCCCAAATCGCCTATTCCGACGACAACGGCGAGAACTGGACCGTGAGCAGCGCCCGGTGGGAGGGAGACGAAAACGGCAATCTTCGGCAGCTCTGGACGTGGGAGCGGGGCGACGATGGTTTCGTGTACGTGATTTCTACGTCGTTTACCCGGAAAGACCCGATTATTTTGCATCGCGTGCCCGAGGACAAGCTTCTCGACAAAAATGCTTACGAGCCCTGGGGATACAAAAACAATCAATGGGCCTGGGGCAATCCGGCCACCGTGGTCCTCACCGGCAAATTCGGTGAATTATGCTTGCGGAGGGTCGAAAACAAATGGCTGCTGTCCTGGTTCAACGCGCAAGACTACGATATCACTATCAAAGTCCTCGACAGCCCCACGTCCAATCTTTATACCGCCACAACCTATAAGCCCATCAAAGGAACCGCCTGGGGGCATGAAAACGATACCCACGTGGCCCAGCTTTACGGAGGATATATCCATCCGGACTCCACGCTCCACGAACTGCACCTCATCATCTCACAATGGAACACCACCACCAATTGGCCCTATCGCGCTATGCAATTCGTTACCGGCGTGGAATGACCCGCCCGTATCGCGGCGGCTCGCAGGAGCCTTTGGTTTTTTCCCGCCTTCATTTCTCGGACTTCGACCGCGGTTCCGCTCCTGCCGTTGGTGTCCCCACCGTGGAGGACAACTCCTTGGGCAGGTTCGTAGCCCGTTGTTTTTGATTCGTTTTTTCGCCCGGCGGACCATCGGCCTGCACGGATATGAATTCATCCCACCCGTAACGGGCCGTATATCCCTCCCACACGCCCGGACAGCCGGGTTCGTGGATGCATGTCGAGCATAACGGCCTTTTCGTTCTCATCAGCCCATCTTTCAACTCACGGGTGGTCAGATAGTATTCCGAATCCCCTTCGAGGCAGCCCTCCCCCTCCGATACCACGTCGAGCAAGCTCGCCTGGAGCATCTTATTCGAACCTTCCGCTTGCATACGGCGAAGGTCCTCCATGGATAATCCCTCGACGCCCAAACTCTGAGAAGGTTCGAATTGGGAGAATCGCTCCTGATCGCCCACGATATCGAAGGGTAGTCCAAGCGCCGTGCATCGAGGAATATCCGCTACGGTCACCCGCTGTCGATCCGCGGCAGAGATTCGCTGCGCCAATTCGTGTAGCTTCGAAGCGATTTGACGATAGGTGGGCATGAGCGTACCGATATGGTCGAGCCCTCGGCCTTTGAGCATCAAAACGTTGAAAACCATGCGGTCCACGGACTTATCCCGGAGAAATTCATAGATATCGACAAGATAGGGGAGATTACGACCGACCACGACGGTGCTCGAATGCAGGTCGAGCGGTCTGCGACGCTTCTCACGCGCGAGGTTTTCGAGCCCACGAACGGTTTGCAAAAACGAGCCTCCCGTCCGCGTTAGGGAATCGTGGATTTCCGGACGATGCCCATGGATCGATACGGTGATCTTGTTGAGGCCGCATTCGATGAGATGCCTCGTATACTCGGGATACGACAGTCTGCGCCCATTGCTGATGAGGGCGATCGTGCGGTAGCCGGCGGTATGGGCCGATGTGATGTAGTCGGGCAATCGCGGAGCGAGGGTAGGTTCCCCGCTGGTGAACAGGATTTCTGTTTTATCCGGATAGCTCTCGATCATTCGCCGAATATCGTCCGCAGATTGGCTGAGAATATGGGTGCGACGTCGCCCACGGTCGGATTCCATGCAAAAGATGCAGTTGTTGTTGCAGGTGGCGCCGACGAGGACGTGAAGCATCGAGGTTCTCTTGTATCGACTTGGGTTGGGGAGGCCGAATTTCGTGTTTGCCTGGGTCCTACCCTAGCATATTGGACATCGAGCCTCCGCGGTCAAAGGTAGATTTCCTGCGGATTTCATGCGAATTATACCTGTGGGGAAGGGATGATTCGCTCGATTTTCGACACCAACTATAGAGGGGTTGGTTCTGTCGAAGGACCTTTCTTCCCGGGTTTGGGTATATAATCGACCCGTTGTGTCCACCCACGACGTCAACCTGGCCGTTATCGTTGACGTTCGGCGTGGGGAAGACGAATACGAGGCTTCATGGGCTGGTTTTGGGGAAGAAACGCCGGGCTGGGAACACAGGGCGTTGTTGTGGGGGATGTAGCGCCCCCGGCAAGAGTCGAACTTGCGACCAACGGTTTAGGAAACCGCTGCTCTATCCTCTGAGCTACGGGGGCTTTTGTTGTATTTTCAATGAGTTGCGAAGGTTCTGCCGAGCCCGGGAGCCGAATAGAGAGCCAGGTTACCTGGGAAATCCACTACCGGCGGAACCGATGGGGCGATAGTATACAAGACGTGGACCCAGGTCGTCCAGCTTGATCTTCACCATCCTCGAGGTTCGCTCACCATCGCATCCAAGGGGAAAGGCTGGTGACTATGACCGTGACCGGTTTTGTGTGCCGTGGGCCGTGACCGTGACCGTGACCGTGATCGAGGGCCGGGACCGTGAAGGAAAGATCCGGGGAAAAATGAGGGGATGGCTCAGCCCCGTCGGTCATCGTGGCGAACGGAAGAGGGGAACCCGAAAAATACGACTCTATTCAGGAAGTACCGAGGATCTCAGGACGGACCTCCACCCATATTGGACAATGGTCGCTTCCCTGGACGGCGCTCTGAATCCCCGCATTTTCCACAAATTGCATGGCTCCCTGGCTTGCAAGAATATAATCGATCCGCCAGCCGATGTTTTTTTGTCGAACGCCGTAGCGCTGACTCCACCAGGTATAATGACCGGCTCCAGGCTCGAAATGACGGAAAGTATCGACCCATCCTGCCTGGCACCATCGGTCGAATTCCCGACGTTCTTCCGGCAAAAATCCGCTTGTGTTTTCGTTTTGTTTCGGTCTGGCGAGGTCGATCTCCCGGTGGGCCGTGTTGAAGTCGCCCATTACCAGCACCCGGCCCCCGTTGGCGCGCAGCGGCTCCAAGACCTCGAATAGTTTTTGATAAAACGCGAGCTTGAAAGGAACACGGCTGTTGTCTCGCTCTTTTCCACTGCCGTTCGGGAAGTATCCGTTCACGACCCAAAGTTTTCCAAACTGGGCGATTTGCAAGCGCCCCTCGATGTCGAAATCCTCGATCCCCAGCGACGTTTCCAGCGAATTCCAGCGTTTGCGCGCTAGAAGCCCGACTCCACTATAGCCGGGACGCTGCGCTGCCACGAAATGAGCATGATAGCCTTTGGGCGAGCGAAGAGGAGCGTCCAATTGATCTTCGCGCGCACGGGTCTCTTGCAAACCGATGATATCGTTTTTGCTTTGCATCAGCCAATCCAGGAATCCTTTGCCCGCGGCTGCTCGCAAACCATTCACATTCCAGGACGATATGCGCAGAGTTTTTATCTTTTTCCGGGACGAAACCATGGGCGAACCGTAGCGCAGTTTCCTTATTGACGGGTCGAGCAATTGGATATCCACCCACCGCGGCTTGCTGCTTGGAATCCACGGTGGCGGCGTTCGGTCGTGGCGACCCAGTCCGTGGGGTAATGGTGTAACTATTTGTATTTCAATTACTTATTGTTGTCTCGGTTCGCGGGAACGAGGCGGACAGGGGGAAGATCAATCCTCGAGGTGACCGAATTTCCCGCTTCGGAAGTCGGCGAAAGCTTGTTGAATCTCCCGCTCTGTATTCATGACGAAAGGCCCATAGGATACCACAGGTTCTCGTATCGGTTCTCCGGCAAGCATAAGAAGTTGCGTATCGCTAGCTGCTTCGATGCGGATTGGGTCGTCGGAATGCTCGAACACCACGAAATCATGTTGGACGATGGTATGGGTTTCGCCGAGCCTTGCCTCGCCTTGCATGACGAGCATCCCGACGTTGTAGCTCGAAGGAAAAGGCAAGGCGAGGTGGCCTTTGGCGTGGAGACGAACGTCGAGCAAGCTAATGGGGGTATGGGTTTTGGCGGGGCCTTTCACACCAAAGGTTTCGCCAGCGATGACCCGGATTTCCCCGGCGTTTTCGGGCAAAGATACGACCCCCATCTGGTTGGCTACGATGGGCTGATATTGGGGCGGATCCATTTTATGCGCTTTGGGAAGGTTTACCCAAAGCTGCGCCATCTGGAAGGGTCCCCCCTGGGCGGCCCACCCGGCTTCATGGTATTCTTTGTGCAAAATTCCCGAAGCTGCCGTCATCCATTGCACATCTCCCGGGCCGATAACCCCTCCGGCCCCCGTGCTATCGTGATGCGCCACGCTTCCTTGAAATGCTATCGTCACCGTCTCGAACCCACGATGGGGATGCACCCCAACCCCGCGGGGACGGTCCGTGGGGCTGTAGGTATGGGCCGGATGGTAATCGAGCAAGAGAAAGGGGTCGAGCTTGCGCAATGCATCGGGAATCGATGAGAAATAGCCCGCCACGCGGAAGCCGTCGCCCACCCAATGAAGCGGAGGGGCTTTGTAGATGCCTTCGATTGGCCTCGAAAGAGCCGATGCCGAAGAAATGGGATGGTTCTGTGTTGTCTGGACCCACATAATTAGCTCCTTGAAGGTCGTGTTCGTGCAGGTTTGCGGGGCGCTTGTCGCGGAGTGGGGGACGCCAGTTTGCGTAACAGTTCCGCTAAAGCCGCCCTTTCCGACGGCGCGAGAGGAAAAAAAGCTTGTTCCATATCCCGCGCATGAACGGTGAAAAGCGGTCGAATCAACGCCTCTCCTTTGGGTGTTAGGTGCGCCATGCGTATTCGTCGGTCTGTTGTGGAATCCCGGCGTTCGACCAGTCCTTGCCGCTCCAAACGATCCACCGCCGCCGTCATGGACCCACTGGAAATAAGGATCTTTTTTCCAAGGGTATTCACCGGAAGCGGCCCTTTGTGCAAAAGCGCCTCCAAAATTCCAAAGTCCGTCAAACAAAGCCCGGTGGCCTCCACGCTGCGTCGCGCATAGGCTTCCTGCGCTTTGGTCGCCTTCCACAACAGCAGCCACAGGTGAACGCCGCTGACGGATTGAGATTGCTTGTGTTCAAGCCGCTCTGCCATGCCAATCGTCTTGTTTGAAATTATCTTTACGTCAAGATAATTGGGTCGGGTGGATCGTCAAGGGTGCCGACCCCCGAGCCCGGGGAAAGAGTTCTGAAATGAGCGAATTTAGCGCATATTCCGCAGGGAAGGCCAGCGGTCGGCCGATGACTAGCGGTAACTTCGAGCAAGCAGACCGTGCATCACCGGAGTCTGCCCGGAGCTGGAGGGCGCGCTTTTCGGCCATCCTCGGGCCAGGCGTGTTTCGGATAACGTCGGCTGAGCTGTCCCCGAAGTTTCGGATAATGAAGGCTCCAAAAGCTTTCCAGGTCTTGCGTGACCTGCACCGCCCTTTGATTCGGTGCCAACAAATGCAGTGTCACCGCTACTTTTCCTTCCGCTACCCGGGGACTTTGCGTCATTCCAAAAAAATCCTGCAGCCTCGACGCGGCCCACGGGGGTTGACCGACTTCGTAATGAATCTCGAGTTCTTTGCCGCACGGCAGCCGCAAGGTTTTCGGTGCCATAAGCTCCATCATTTGCCGCTGTTGCGAAGAAAGCATCCCCTGCAACGCCTGCATCAACCCAGCTTCCCGAACCTGGCTAAGACATTGTTTTCCTTCGCAAATTTCGCGAAGCACGGCGTGAACGACGCGCATATCCAGTGCTGGCATCGGCAGTCCAAGTTTTCGCAACAAGTCCACACGCCCAAGCAGAGCCGTCAATTCGCGTTCCGGCGCAAACGCATGGGGCCCCAGCGCGAGAACGTGTTCCGCGAGCACGTGGGAAGCCTGTTCAGAAGCGACGCGTGCCAACCGTGTTTCGTCGAGGACGAGCCCTCGGTAAAGCCATCGCTCAATCGTTTCCACACAATCCGTCGATTCGTTCCAGCGGTATTCTGTCATCTCTTCGATTCGGTCGGGGAAAAGGTCAAGCACGTGCCACGGATCGATCGCACAATAGGAGCGCACGATCAGTCGTCGATTCATGCCTTCCTGCGATTGTTGCGCATCGATGGCCACAAGAAAATTCGGCACGTTTTCTTCTTCCGAATCGACCCAGGCATTGCCTCCCACCGTGAGCGTAACGAGACGTCCGCGGACTTTTCTTGCCACCCGATCCGGATAGCCCGTCAGCACACAACATGCCACGGCTTCTTCCTGGTTTGCGGGGGCGGGAGTGGATGCATGGACGACAGAGAGCAGAGCACGACGTACTTTGTCCAGTTCTCGCCTTGCGAAGTCATCGCAGGCGGGTGCGTGGTCCGAACGCTCCGCAACGGATCGCGCCGATCGGCCATGGAAGTGATCGAGGGCGTCGATGAGGTTGGCGGACGGATTGCGGTGGGGGCCTTGGTGAGCGTGGGAAGAAAAGCGACGAGGAGTCATGAGGTGTTTTTCGGTCATCAAAGCCGCGGCGGTAGCGGTTTGGTCGGCGACACCTCGCCGTTCGCTTTCAAGCAGTATTCTTGCGATCCGGGGGTGGACGGGAAAGCGAAGGAGTTGTTGTCCCGTTTCGGATAGTGAACCATCATGTCGAAGGGCTCCGAGGTCCCCGAGAAGGGTTTCCGCCGCGGCCCATGCATTGGGCGCTGGCGGGTCGAGCCAGGGGAATGCATCGGAAGACTGGATGCCCAATCCTCGAAGAACCAAGGCTACTTCCGCGAGATCGGCTCGTTGGATCTCGGGAAGATCATGGTCGGGACGTCGCATCCAATCGGCTTCGGAAAACAGGCGAATGCACTGTCCATGCCTCGTTCGTCCGGCGCGACCTGCCCGCTGGATTGCGGATGCCTTGCTAATGGGCAGGGTATTTAGCGTGGGCAGGCCTGACCAGGGAGCATGGCCGGCCACCCGAGCCAGCCCGCTGTCGATGACCGCCGCGATTCCTTCGATGGTAATCGAACTTTCAGCGACATTCGTCGATAGGATGATTTTTGGTGTGGCGCTGGGAGCCACGGCGCGGTCTTGTTCCTCCGAAGGCATGCTTCCGTGGAGGGCGAAAGTATCGAGATGGTAGCGTTCGGCAATGGGTTCACAAGCCCGTTGCGTCTCGCGAATCTCCGCGGCACCGGGAAGAAACACCAGGAGATGACCGTCGAGACCCTGCTGGGCCAGGGATCTGACGGCGGAGGCCACGCGTAGAGCAAGGGGGCGGCTGTCGGGCGTATTCGAAAAAGAAATGGCGACGTCGAATTGCTTTCCTTGCGTTTGAAGTTGGCTACAGGGCTCGAGGTATCGTGTCAGCGCGTGGGAATCGAGGGTGGCTGACATCACCACGACTTTCAGGTCGTGGCGTAGGGTGCGTTGAAGGTTCAGCAACCATCCGAGAATCCAATCGGTGTTCAATCGCCTTTCGTGGAACTCGTCGATGACGACCGTTTCGATTCCATCGAGCGATGGGTTCGCGAGCAGTTGGCGAACGAAGACGCCGTCGGTGACGTAATGAATGCGGGTACAAGGGCGAATGGTGGAGTCGAAGCGCACGTGGTAGCCCACGGTTTTTCCGATGGATTCGTTTCTTTCTTCTGCGACGCGTTGCGCGGCGAGTCTTGCAGCGAGTCGTCGAGGTTCGAGCACGATGACATGGCCGTTTTCCCGGGAGGCGAGATAGGGGGCAACGCGTGTGGTTTTTCCTGAACCCGGGGGGGCTTGCACGATGGCCCTCGGATGAATTTGTAGCGCGGTTTCAAGGTCTTGCAGGATGGAATCGATGGGGAAGGGTTGCATGATCCCTTGTCGAAACTAGCTAACGTTGACAAACGAGAACCGCAAGGGACAGCATGGGGAAAGGATTGGGTTACGGTCAGACGTCGGAGCCCATCGTAGCGACAAGGATATGGCATCATGAACAGGTTCATGCTCATCGGTCTGGCTCTGGTATTCTCGGCATCGGTGGCAGGATGCTTCATCGTCAAGTCTCCGCCACCGGAGCAGCAGCAGCAACAGCAGCAGGAAGCACCGGCCACCCCAGCCACGACGACTGCATCGTCGGCGGCTCCTGCAGCTTCCTCTGCGCAGCCAGCCGGGCCGGCGATACCTCGGATCTTCGGTGGGAGCGGAGCGAAGGATGCCGGAGCTGCGGATTGACGGCTCGACATCGGATACACGATCGAAACTTTTCGTGTAGTTTCAAGTAGTTATATATTTGCCGATGGCAATCCGTATTTGGTTAGCGGAAGGGATATGCGCAGTGCTTATTTGAGCCATCGGTCCAGCCAACCAAGCACTTCATCGTGCCATAGAATGCTATTATGGGGTTTGAGTACCCAATGGTTTTCGTCGGGGAAGTGCAGGAGTTTGGAGGGGATGCCTTTGCGTTGAAGCACGGTGAATACGCTGAATCCTTGGGTATCGACGACGCGATAATCCAACGAACCATGCACGACCATCATCGGAGTTTTCCAGTTTTTGACGTGGTCGATGGGATTGTGTTTGGCGTATCCCTCGGGGTTTTCCCACGGGGTACCTTGGTGTTCCCATTCGGGGAACCATAGCTCTTCGGTGTCAAAGTAGGCCATGCGCTCGTCGAGGTTGCCGTCATGGGCGACCAAACATTTGAACCGGTCGGTATGGCCTGCGATCCAATTGATCATATAGCCGCCGTAGGAAGCGCCGAGGGCGCAAGCTCGCTGACCATCGAGCCAAGGATACTTTGCGACAGCCGCGTCGAGGCCTTTCATGAGGTCTTCGAAAGGTGCGCCGCCCCAATCGCCGCGGATGGCATCGGTGAAAGCCTGTCCGTATCCGGTGGATCCATGGAAGTCGATCATGACGGAGGCATAGCCCGCGCCTGCATAGGTTTGCGGGTTCCATCGGTAATGAAAAGAGTTTCCGAAGGAGCCTTGGGGGCCTCCGTGGATTAAAAACGCGATTGGATACTTTTGGTTTGCTTCGAATCCGACGGGTTTGACCACATATCCGTAGACGGTATCTCCTTTTGCTCCTTGGAAGGAAAAGGGTTCTGCATCCCCGAATCCTACGGATTCCAAACGTTTTTGATTGATGGTGGATAGTCGTCGTTCGTTGCCTCCCGACGCTGACGCAACAAAAAAGTCAGCCGGGGAACGCAAATCATTGCGGAGATACAAAACGCCCCGATCGGTTTCCATCGGCGAACTGTTGCTGCCGTCTTTGATCACGAGTTTTTCTTTTCCCGAACGCACATCGATCGAGAAGATGGAGTGTTGGCCGAAGTGGTCGGCGGTGACCCAAAGACGGGCTCCTTTGGCGCCGAACGTAAGAGAATCCGGGGAACGATCCCATGCTTCCGTCAGCACTTTCTGCGAACCCGAGGCAAGGTCGTACAACACCACACGATAACGATCTGCCTCGTAGCCCGGCTGTTTCATCGCAAGATAAGCAAGGCTTTTCCCATCTGGGGAATACACGGGCATTGAGTCTCGTGCTTCGTTGGCTTCTGAAATATTTTTTGGCGATGCGGAACCATCGGTGGGGACAAGCCAGATGTCGTCGTTGGTCGACCAGGCCTCCTGGCTGCCCATTGGTTTTTTCATAGAAAACGCGACGTTCTGCCCGTCAGGGGCGATGGTGTAATCTTCGATTCCTCCGAAAGGAAGCAACGGGCAGTCGGCGTCGAGTCCTTTCATCAAGTCGACTGGCTCGCCTCCGGTGGTGCGCAGAGCGAAAAGATGGTTGCGTTTTCCATCCTTCCACGTATCCCAATGACGGAAAAACAGCTTGTCATAGACGCGGCCGGTGGCTTTGGATTCTTTGATTTTTTTGTCTTTCTCGACGGTGCATTCGATCGTTTTGCATTCCGGATAGACGGCTGCGCTAAAAACGATGAGCGAACCGTCTGGTGTGGATTGGAATGTCTCGATGTCGATGGGAAGGCTTGTGAGTTGTCGAGCTTCACCGCCATCGATTTCGAGAGCATGGATTTGTGACGATCCCGACCGAGTGGATAGAAAGCCGATGGTTTTGGGGCCCATCCATCGAGGGTTCCAGTCGTTGGCTTCATGGGTAGTGAGCCTCCGCATGTTTTTGCCGTCGGTGCTCATCATCCATAGGTCCGTGCGTCCTTTATTCGCTTCCATATCGGTCGTTCGCAGGACGAAAACGACGGATCGTCCGTCGGGGGAGAGCACGGGGCTGGAGGCCCGTTCGAGCTGCACGAGGTCGCGGACATTGAAAGGTTTTTTCTCCGCGGCCTGGATGATCGTTGGCTCTGAGGAGCAAAACAGCGGTAGCAGGGGTAGGATGAACGCCAAACGAATGGAGCGCACGGTAACCTCCGAGTTGGAATGAGGTCCTCACCATAATCAGGAACCCGCCTTCGGGAATCGAGAATACGGCGTGGGACTTCAAGTCGTTGTATTTCCTTGTTGGGAACAAGTGGTTGTTCGCAGGTTTCGATCGCCAAGCACGAGGTTTGACGGTAGATTGCTGCCAACGGCATGGCTAGGGAAGAGAGTGTGGAGGGCCAGATGTCGGACGGAAATGAGCCAAAGGATGCTTCCCAAGGGAATGAGGCGCTTCAACGATTGCAGGAGCTTCGCGAAACCAGCGCATCGGCGAGGCATGCGATCGGGTCGTACGTATCGGACCTCATGGATCGCCTGACGTCGTTGAACGAGCAGGAGACGGAAGCGTGGGAGGGAGTGCTCGAGAGTGTCAAGGGCTGGCGGCAGGAACAATCGCGGACGATCGCGATGATGCAGGACTTGGAGCGACGACATTTTGAGCTAGAAAACCAGTATGAAAAGGCTGGTTTCGAGTTGGCGGCGGAGCGCCAGCGGGGGGATGATCTCGAAGCGCGAATTCGTGTGCTCGATCAAGAGCGAGACCGGCTGCGCAGCGATGCAGAAGCCGGAAAAAAGCGAATGAAAGAAGCCGATGCCCGAATCGTCGAGGCAAAAAATGCCCAACGGAAGGCGGATGAGCAACTCAATGAGACGTTGGAAACACTGACGACGTTAGGGCTTGCGAAGGCTGAACTCGAACGGAAAGTCATGGATCTCGAAGCTGCTTTCGAGGCCGTTCGCGAAGAGCGTGCCGGGGCTGAGGAGCGGTGGAACGCCACCGATGAGCAGCGTTTGTCGCAGATTCGTCTGCTGCGTAAGAATGTCGAGGAATTGGAACGAAAGCTTTCCGGTCAAGATCAAGAGCGTCTTTCGCTCATGGATTCGTTGAAACTTAGTCAACAGGCAGTCGAACAAGCTCGCGCGGAAATCGAAAGCCAGCGGGAAAAGCTTTCTGTTCAACGGTCCGAAAGCAAAGACCGGATCGAAGTCCTCGAACGACAGCAAGAGGAATTCATTGCGACGCTGGTGGATGATTATGACAACCAGCTTGGCGAGCTACGGGCACAACTCGAAGAGGTTCGGAACAATACGGTGGAGCGAACGCGGTTGCAGCAGCTCGAGCAGCGGCACGAAGAGGCGCTGAAGCAGCTTGGAAACGAGCGAGACGACTTGGCGCGGCAGCTCGAAGAGGTTCGGAAAAACACGGTGGAGCGAGCGCAGTTGCAGCAGCTCGAGGAGCGGCACGAAGAAGCGCTGAAGCAGCTTCAGAACGAAAGGAACGGCTCGGTTGTACCATCCGAAAGCGAGGGACAATTGGCCGAACTGCGACGTGAACTCGACGCATTGCGTGCCCAGAGTGGTAGCGAGACTTCGCAGGATGGGAGAGAACTGGCGGCGGAGTTGGAGCGAACGCGTCAGGAGTTGGCGCAGGCTCGCATGGGGGTCGATCAGCTTCTGCAGGATTGTGAGCGTCTCAACGCGGAGAATGTTCGTCTGAAAGCAGCGATGAAGCGACGGGAGCGGACATCCGGGTTTCCGCAGGACGAGCCTTCGAAACAGGAATCCGCGCGAGAACAGCCGGAAACCTCGGAGTCTCGAAGGTCTTCGCGTGCGGCGCCCGCACCGCAATCGGAGGAAGCGTTTCGAACGGCGCCGACCCGGCGGTCGATGCGCACGACGCGACGGTCGAAGGCGAAAGGCATGGAGGAGCCTGTTTCCACACCGCAAGCGGATAGCGAAAATATCAAAGAAAAACGAACAGTTGGGAGCTATTTTCTGACGGGTGACGAGGTCTCGGAAGAGACGATACCCGAACGACCCAAGCGGCGCGGGCGTTGAAGGCAAGGGTGAGCGTGATGTCGTGGAGAATGAATTCGGGTTTACGGTGGATTCTTTTGCTCTCGCCCATGGCGATGATTCATTGTGGAACGTCGTTGCCTCCTTCGAAAATAGTAGATTCGAAACCCGTATCGGGCTCGGCTGCGGTGGGCGATCGGGATGATTCGGCGAACGTATGTCCAGAGGTGCCTATCGTGTCGATGGTGCTGCGTATTTCGACACCCAACGGCAGCCGCTGGATGGTCCACGAGCGACAAGCGTCTCGTCAGGACGAGTTTTTCCCTGGGGTGGCGGAGGAGATGGCGCGGCCGATGACGGAAGGGGAGGCCAAGCAAAACGGGATGGCGTCGGTGGGATCGACGGTATGGGTGTATACGAATGACGAAGCGCCTCCCTGTGGGATGCAAGCGGGTGCGCCATGGGCGGTGCATTATGGGGATGGCGCCCTTCGAACACATCTATTCATGGAGCTTTCGGGGCAATGTCCTTTGGACGATCAAGCGCCGAGCTATCTTGCCATACGTGGCGTGCAGGAGGCGCGAGGGTGCCGGATGCATTCGCTGCCGGTGATGGCGGCGGATGAGCAGGGCGTTGGGTCGACGGTGATGCCTGCGGATGTCAGAAAGCTGCTTCCGGACAATCATTGCGAAGAGCCAAAGTGTTTTCGTTGGATTGCGCTTGGAGGGCATGTGGATGGGGGTGCGGGGATTTACGAGGTGGGGGCCGTTTGGATTCATCCGGTCGAAGGAGACGAGCCGGCGTGTGCGGCGCCTTTCGATGGGTTTCATGGCGTGTATTTCCAGCCGACTAGCAATGCTCCGTGGCAAGAAATCCCGGAAGTGACGGGGGTGCGGTCGATGTTTTTCGATCGTCGTGGATTGCGTGGAATCGTCACGGATGCGGAAGGAGTGCTGGAGGTATTTGTCGTTGGGCCGAATGGGCTGCAGAAGGTAAGTGAGCAGCGATATATGTCGTGGAACGAGGAAAACCGAGGTCGAATCGAAGAAATCCAGCCTTCGTGTTTTTAAGCGATTCGGAGAAAGATCATGGGAAAGAAAGAATCGACGGTGGAGAACCGGGTGTACCTATTTCGTGATTTGGCGGGGGCATGGCTCGCATCGTTTGGCGACCAATTGGGTGCGGAAGACGAGAAGATCAGGCAACGGGGGCGCGATGCGTTGGCAGAAATTGCCTATATTTCATGCGTGTTATCCGATACGGAGACGTTGGATGCCAAAAGCGTGTCCAAGCTCATTCGCAAGGGATCATGACGGGGCGCTCGGTGGGCTGGTGGGGGTTGTGAGGCTTGCGTAAAAGGGTTAGGACCCATGCCACTGGTCGAACATCAACCCTATCGGATTGTTGAGGTGCGTCATGACGAAGAAGGTCCTACTTGCTACAGAGAAGCCTTTTGCGCCGGCGGCGCGTGACAAGGTGGTCGCCGTGTTGAAGGAGGCGCGCTACGAGGTCGTATTGCTCGAGTCCTACACGGACAAGGCGCAACTGCTCGATGCGGTCAAAGATGTGGATGCGATGATCATCCGCTCGGACAAGGTGGATCCTGCTGTCCTCGATGCCGCGAAAAACCTCAAGCTCGTGGTGCGCGCGGGCGCTGGCTACGACAACATCGATTGTGCCTACGCAAAACAAAAGGGCGTATTCGCCATGAATACGCCTGGACAAAACTCCAATGCCGTCGCCGAGTTGGTGTTTGGAATGATGCTGATGATGGCGCGTGGTCGGTTCAGCGGTAAGTCTGGTACCGAACTCAAGGGGAAAACGATCGGCATTCATGCGGTTGGCAACGTAGGGCGTTGTGTGGCTCGCATTGCCAAAGGTTTCGATATGACCGTTCTCGGATACCACCCGCGTCGAACGGCGGAGGTCATTCGGGCCGCGGGGGCCGAGCCTGTCGACTCCGCGGAAACCCTGTATGCCAAGTCCGAATATATTTCTTTGCATGTTCCTGCCACGCCGGAGAACAAGCAGAGCATCGGCAAGGCGCTGCTCATGTCGATGCCCAAGAACGCCTGTGTGATCAACACTGCTCGCAAAGAAGTCATCCATGAGCCGGAATTGCTCGAGGTATTCGAAGCTCGTCCTGACTTCCGGTATGCCACCGACGTCGAACCTTCCGCGGAGGTGGCAAAAGTTCTTCAAGAAAAATACGCTGATCGTTTCTTCATGACACCGAAGAAAATGGGGGCGCAAACCTCGGAAGCGAATGTGAACGCGGGCATTGCCGCGGCTGAACAAATCGTTGCTTTCTTCGAGAAAAACGACAGGCAATTCATCGTCAACGCCTAGGCGTTTGCTCGAAGCGACGCGCTTTTCGATCGTAGGAAGTCCACACCTGATTTTGCCATCAGCAGAATCGTTTTTCCTTTGGTGAATGAATAACCCGCTCTTGCTTCCCAAGCCAAGGGCTTGCTACACACGGAAATTGTCTTATTCACCGAACTAAGGAGCGCTTGTTCTACCATGAGCCGATCCAAAGTCGCCCTTCTTCGTACTAGCCCTGCGACGGTGCTCGAGGATTACCACCGACTGATGAACCTTGCGGGCTATCAGGACGTGATTGCCAAAGACGCGGACACGGGCCTGAAAATCAATATCTCCTGGCATTTTTTCTATCCCGCCGCCTCCACCACACCGTGGCAACTCGATGGGGTCATCCGTGCGATGAAGCGAGATGGTTACGATCCCGACCTCATCCATGGTTGCCATAACCGCACGGTGGTCATCGACGCGCACCTTGGGGAACGGGAAAATAAGCAAGTCGATGTGATCAACGCGCATGGCTTGCGCAACGTTCATCTATATGAGGGAGAAGACTGGATTCACATCCGAGATGCCGTGGGCGATCTGGCGGATGACTTCCTCGTTCTCAACGATGTATACAAAAAGGGATTCTCCATTCCCAAACGGTTCATTGGCGAGAACATCATCCACTTGCCGACCGTAAAAACGCATATTTTTACGACGACCACGGGCGCGATGAAAAACGCGTTCGGCGGCTTGCTCAACGAGCATCGACATTGGACTCATCCTGTCATCCACGAAACTCTCGTGGACCTGTTGATGATCCAGAAAAAAATCCATCGCGGTGTGTTTGCCGTCATGGATGGCACGTTCGTAGGAGATGGTCCGGGGCCCCGCTGCATGGTCCCTCATGTCAAAAACGTCATTTTGGCGTCGCAAGACCAAGTGGCCATCGATGCGGTAGCGGCCAAACTCATGGGGTTCGACCCGATGCGGGATCTGAAGTTCGTTCGGATCGCTCATGAGTTGGGACTCGGATGTGGTGACCCACGAGATATCGAGATCGTTGGGGATCAAGAGGCGGCGGAAATGAACTGGCACTTCGATGGTCCGTTCAAGAACATGACGTTCGCATCGCGTAATCAGCACCGGATTTACTGGGGGCCCCTCAAGAAACCGCTCGAATGGTCGCTAAAAACCTGGTTGGCACCGTGGTCTTATGTCGCTTCCGTGTCGTACCACGACATGTTCTGGTATCCGATGTACGGAAAAACCCGTGTCAATGACGCTCTCATGAGCGAATGGGGAAGGTTGTTTGCCAATTGGAATCAGGTCCAACCGGATCCGGAGGCAAAGGGATTCCCGGACGTGGGCACGGAGAATCCGGAACTCGTTCGTCTTGGAATCAAGCATTTTCTCGAAGGGTTGCGGCTCGTCGGCATGGCCGTCACCGAATCTCCGGAGGTGAGCGCCTGGCAGCGTCAACATGCGCGCTAGCGACGCTTTCTTGGTTTTTTCCTCGCCATAATCCCGACGGTCCCCCTATCCAAACATCGCCTTGTGCCGAGCCTGTCACCACCTCGAGGGGGCCATCGAGGCCAGCAACACGGTGCCAGGTCGAACCATCGAAGTGGCCCGCGCCTCCCTGTCCCACCAACCAAACATCGTTGGGGGCTGTTCCCCATAGGGCTTTCGGACCGTCGATCGGGGAAGCGCCAGGGGCCCACTTCTCGCCATTCCAAAAAAATAGGGAGTTTTCTTGCGCTTCGCTTACCCACAGCGCATTGCGTTGGCCCCAGAACCCTGTGGCGTTCGAAAAAGGCGCTTTTCCCGGCAGATCCCGCCAGCCATTTTCTTCCAGGATGGATAGATGGTCGGGGTGCAGCGCCGCTACGAAACCGTGAAATAGCATCACCCGGGGCATGCCTTGGCCGGAAGCAAAGGTGGACCATCCCGTTCGTCGTTTGATGAGGCAGATATCAGATACTTTGCAGACCACTTCGGGGTCTTCATCGCCCAGGACACCAAATAACCCACCTGAAGGAGCACCGGCGAGTTTTCCAATCTCCGAGGGCTCCTTCCTCCATCCTGCCGTTTTCCAACGATAATATACGGCGTGGGTCGTATCCCCGGTCGTGGCGGAACCCATCAGGCGAGGGCGATTATCCCTGCCGAAAAATATTTCGACCCGGTCACGGTCTGACAGGGCGTGGGGCGACGGAAAAGGTTGGGAATGCCAGTCATTTCCATCGTACCAATACGTTTGATCCGCCAGCACCGCTACATGCGGCGGCTTTCCCACGGCGATGGAGCGGACAGGTACCTCCAGGATCCGCTGGAAGTCCCGCAGCACAACGGTTTGTACCGATTGGGTCGGCTCGGGAGGGGGTGGATCATGGTTTTCCACGGGGTGGGGAAGGGAAGTCGGCCGTGGGTCTGGGGTTACGGAATTTTCCGTTTTTGAAGCGTGCGGCGGTGTGGAAAGGGAAGGGGTCGTGGCGCAGCCAAACAAAAATCCGCAGAACCAAAAATACATAAGCCGTCGTAGATGGATCATGAAAACTCGCTATTGGGGTGAGAGAGAGGAACCGGGGTAGGAGCTATTTCTATCGTTATTTCATGGGGTTACGTGTCTATGGGGCCTTGTATATGTTTCCATCGAGGTCGAAGGTTGAAGCATCGGGGGCAGGGGCGACGCTGATTGGATTCGGGCTACATGTCGAGTCCGATGGCGTCGTCGTCTGTCGTTTGTCCCAGGGTCAGGGGACCTCCGCATTGTGCGCAAACGGTGGCTTGAGAAGACAGGGGTGATTCCCAGCCGCAATGGGAGCATCGGCGGATGGAGATGGTGGGGCGAAGGTCCGGAAATTCGAAATACATTACGCCTTGCGTTGGGGCGTGAACGGCATGTCCGGCGCGAACGAGCGCGTGAAGCGCGTCGACGGCGGCCTGGGCGCGGTCTGGCATCGCGGCCACGACATCGGCTTCGGTGAGTCTTCCCGATTTTCGCCCCGCGAGAGCCAACAGGTCTTTTCGTACTTGTGCGGGGGAATGCGCTTGCGCACGTTTCCACCCCCATATCCCCGCGCCAATCGAGATCGAGCCGAGGGTGATGCCGAGGGCAGCAATCACCAGACGATAGAAGTGTCCTCCAAATCCCACCAGAAATAGCAACCCGAGCAGGAGCAGGATCGTTCCGAGAACAACGCCAATCGACGACAGTACGTACTTCATGAGTTCTCATCCCCATTGCGATTTGGCTTGCCGTGATAGCTCTTCGCCCATCTGGTTGAAAAACGATTGTAGATTGGTTTCACTATACGTTTCCGTGGCGAACTTTACCATTTGTGCAAATTCGATGGGGTGAGAAGCATTATCAGGGCGTGATTGATCACCCGGTCAAACTGACGCTCAAGCAAACCGGTCTTTGAGCCGTTGCTGAGGGGTTTACGTGATAGCGCCATCTCGTCGGGTCGCCGCCACTGCCACATCATGGCGGCGAGATGATTCGCGTGCCCATCCGCCCCGTGTCGGCTCGCCCCCTCTTGCACGAACGGCATCTGCTCATCTGCGCTACGCTGGCGACGGATAGAGTGGTATGTACGGCCATTCCCAGCAAGGAAGTCCGCACATGACCACCACGGATTCTCTGTTCTCATACGCCCCCAGCGTCGTCAAGTCTAAATTGCTCGAAAGCTTGCTTCCGCAGGTCGAGCAGCTCTTCGAGTCAGCGCAGGCTGGTGCCTCAGAGCGGGTTCTCGAGTCGGACGTGTGGAAGGTGCTGCTCGAGTTCGGACGTCTGCTTCTCACAGCCCTGTTCGCGATGCAGGCGCGCCGTGCCAC
>Ga0208459_1000152_pt1 | contig 95978 bp, 80 predicted proteins | sample AD_UKC087_MetaG_FD_184433 | JGI IMG/M metagenome (GOLD analysis project Ga0208459, IMG submission 184433) | Active sludge microbial communities of municipal wastewater-treating anaerobic digesters from USA - AD_UKC087_MetaG (SPAdes) (version 2) | ecosystem: Engineered > Bioreactor > Anaerobic >... | reverse complement strand
AATGGCGGAGGGGCCACACCTGTTCCCATTCCGAACACAGTAGTTAAGCCCTCCAGCGCCGATGGTACTCGGCTGGCAACGGCCCGGGAGAGTAGGTCGCCGCCGGATCCTTTGATGACACCCTGCCTTTTTAGGCAGGGTGTCGTTTTATTTCGGCAAATCAATAGGCTTCAGCGTAATACCACATCAGAGAACCGCCTACATGAGAGGTCCTCCTATATGTACACTTTGGAGGACACATGCATGGACATATAGAATATCCATGATACATCCGGGCATAAGGGGGGATAGGAATGGAGAGCGGGGTAGGCACCGAAGAAACTGAAGTACTCGAATCTGAGATGCTTCTAGCGAAGCTAGCACGATGGCTAGTGATGGGCGCCATCGCCGGGGTGTTATCGGCGATAGGGATCATGGCATTCTTGAAGCTGCTCTACATGGGCATAGAATTCGCTAAAGAAGCGGGTGGGCTCTGGTGGGTACTTCTTCCTGTCGGAGGGTTCGTCAGCACGAACATACTGAAGATGGAGCCGACGGCTACCGGTCATGGGACTGAGGCCGTAATAAGGTCCGTCAACAAGGCTGAGGGCTACATACCATTGCTGGTTGCCCCAGTCAAAGCGGCAGCTACGATAGTCTCGATTGCATCAGGCGCATCCCTGGGCAAGGAAGGACCTTCCGCCCAGATCGGAGGGGCGATAACATCATCGCTGGGGAGGCTTTTCAAGCTGAACGAGCTTGACCGGAGGAGGATAACCCTTTGCGGCATGGCCGCAGGCTTCTCCATAGTGAGCGGAGCTCCCGTAGCGGGCGCCATATTCGCCGCTGAAGCTCTTGTTATGAGCTCATTGAACTATACGTATATTCTGCCGTGCCTTGTGACTTCGGTGACATCCCTGTACACCGCCAGGGTGCTTGATACTTGGCTGAACCTGCATGCCTTCCATCCGCTATGGGATATAGAGGAGATGGGCGTTCTTTTCGAAGGGATACGGCCCTTCTCTATCTCAAAGATGCTGCCGTTCTTCTTTCTTACCCTGATAGGCGCGCTGCTGATAGGATTCGCCGCAAGGCTCTTCGTAAAATCGGCGGAGATATCGGAAAGAGCCTTCCATAGAATCAAGGTCGAGAATTCGCTGAAGACCGCCCTTGGGGGAGTACTGTTGATACTTATGGCCTTGGCGTTCGGTAGGCAATACCTGGGCTTGGGCATCCACGAACTAAGCGATCCCGCGCTCGCTGGTGAATCGGTGCCCTATATGGCGTTCGCCGTAAAGATCCTCTTCGTTGCGGTGAGCCTCGGCTGTGGCTTCAGCGGGGGCGCCGTGACGCCGATATTCGTCATCGGATCCATTGCAGGAGCGGCATTGGGGCGGGCACTGGGGATGGACATACGATTCGCGGCAGGCATAGGAATGGTATCATTCCTCGCAGGTACCACCAACACCCCGATCACCGCTACCGTCCTCGGACTTGAGCTCTTCGGCCCAGCGTTCGGCCTCTTCGGCGCTCTGGCCGCCCTCGTAGCTTACTGCATATCGGGCAACGACAGCATAAACGCCAGCCAGATCTTCGGCGGACCGAAGCCATGCTACGATATCAGCAAGGGCAAGGCCGGCCTTTCGTTCGAGGAGATGCACAAGGACCACTGATCGGACATCAACGATGTAGTTTTCCAGGCCCGCGCATGTAGGCGGGCTGTTTAGGTTTGTAGGAAAAATAGATGTTCGGTTTACCCATAAACGCATTGCGATGATATATAATATGTAAAATGTTTATGTTTTGACTGGAGGAAAAATAATGCTTCGCACCCATACATGCGGCGATTTGAACCTTTCCCACGCAGGCAGCAAAGTTACCCTCTGCGGCTGGGTACAAGTAGTGAGAGACCACGGGGGGCTGCTTTTCGTCGACCTGAGGGACCGCTATGGCATAACCCAGGTCTCTGTCCTTCCGGAGAGGTCGCCCGATGCGGCGGAGCTCGTAAAGTCCATTTCGAGGGAGAGCGTAATCCAGGTCGTCGGTGAAGTGGTCGGAAGGCCCAAAGAGGCTGTGAATCACAATATCGCGACGGGCGAGATCGAAGTGCTGACTGACTTTATTAAGGTCATAACAAGGGCAGAGAGCATATTGCCGGTCGAAGTTTCCGATGAAAAGAAGACCAACGAAGAAGTCAGGCTCAAGTACAGGTACATCGACCTTAGGAGGCCGAGCCTGCAATCATACATCGAGAAGAGGCACGTGGTCACGGAGTCCATCAGAAGGAGCTTGGGCGATTTAGGCTTCCTGGACATACAGACTCCAGTGCTGGTAAGAAGCACTCCGGAGGGCGCGAGGGACTTCGTGGTGCCTTCGAGACGCTACCCCGGCAAGTTCTTCGCCCTTCCACAAAGTCCCCAACTTTACAAGCAGCTCCTGATGATAGCCGGCTTCGACAGATACTACCAGATCGCCCCTTGTTTCAGGGACGAGGATCAGAGGGCCGACAGGCAGCTCATGTTCAGCCAGGTCGACCTAGAGATGAGCTTCTGCGACGAAGAGGACATCTACGCAGTCATTGAGAAGGTCGTGTCCGATTCGTTCCAAGCCGGCCTTGGTATCGAGCTTACGTCTCCTTTCATGCGGATTACCTATAAGGACGCGATGGATCGTTTCGGTTCTGATAAACCCGACCTAAGGTTCGGCATGGAGATGAAGGACGTAACCGAAATAGCCTCAAAGTCGGACTTCGAGGTCTTCAAGGCAGCTTCCCAATCCGGAGGAAGGGTCAGGGTACTAGCGGCACCGGGATGCCACACCATGACTCGCAGGGAAACCGATGAGCTGACTGAGCTCGCCCGCGCGTATAAAGCAAAGGGGCTAGTAGCATTGAAGTGCGCGGACAAGGCGCTGGCCGGCAGCGCGGCGAAATTCCTGTCACAGGACGTACAAGCGGAACTGATCGCGGCCTCAGGGGCCAAGGACGGGGACATGCTCTTCTTCACCGCCGACAAGCCTACGGTATCCGCGGTAGCGCTTGGGCAGGTCAGGAAGGCCCTAGGCAAGAAGCTCGGGCTCATACAGAAGGATGTATACAAGCTCTGTTGGATAACCGACTTCCCGATGTTCGAGTGGAACGAAGAGGAGAACAAGTGGGATGCGATGCACCACATATTCACCTCTCCTAAGGAAGAGCACATAGAAATGATGGAGAAGGATCCCGGGGCGGTCCTGGGAAGGCTGTACGACCTGGTGCTAAACGGCAGCGAGCTGGGCTCCGGCAGCATCAGGATAAGCGACCCGGCCCTTCAAAGAAGGGTCATGAACGTCATAGGGATGCCCTATGAGCAGGCGGAGGCGAAGTTCGGCTTCCTCCTCAAGGCCTACAATTACGGGGCTCCAATACACGGCGGGATAGCGTTGGGGCTGGACAGGCTGCTTGCTATCATGCTGGACCTGGATAACCTCAAGGACGTGATAGCGTTCCCACAGAGCTCCCAGGGGGCATCTTTGGTGGATGACTGTCCGAACTTCATCGATCCCAAGCAGTGGCAGGAGCTGCACATCAAACCGGATGAGGTGGCCCTTGAGAATATGGGGGACTAAATGATGGCCGGACCCCGCAAAGGGGCCGGCCACCATCTGTATATCAGGAGGAGAACATGAAGAGGAAAATTGAGATCAAGGAGGGCCTTACGTTCGACGATGTCCTGCTAGTGCCGGGATATTCGACGCTGATCCCCACCGAGGTCGACCTTGGCGTAAGGCTGACGGACAAGATAAAGCTGAGCATCCCGGTGATGTCGTCCGCCATGGACACCGTGACCGAAGCCAGGATGGCGGTGGCCATAGCCAGGGAGGGCGGCATCGGGATCATACACAAGAACATGCCCATCGAAAGGCAGGCGCTGGAGGTCGACAAGGTGAAGCGCTCAGAGCACGGCGTCATCGTCGACCCGTTCTCGCTGCCACCCGACGCGAAAATTAAGGACGCCCTCGCTTTGATGGAACGTTATCGCATCTCGGGAGTCCCAATAACCAAGAACGGAAAATTGGTCGGGATATTGACCAACAGGGACCTGAGGTTCGAAACGGACTTCGAGAAGACCGTGTCCGAGGACATGACGAGCGAAGGTCTCATCACCGCCCCTGAAGGCACCACGATGACAGAGGCGATTGAGATACTGAAGTGCCATAGGGTCGAGAAGCTGCCCCTCGTGGACAAGGATTTCAACCTGAAGGGGCTAATCACGATCAAGGACATCCAGAAGGCGCAGAAGTACCCGAACTCGGCCAAGGACGGCCAGGGAAGGTTGCTCGTGGGAGCGGCGATAGGGGTAACCAAGGACACCATGGAAAGGGCCTCGACCCTCTTGGCCGCGGGATGCGACCTTCTATGCCTGGATACGGCTCACGGGCATTCCAAAGGGGTGCTTGAAGCCGTAAGGAAAGTAAGGGAGAACTTCCCTGAGTGCCAGCTGATGGCAGGAAACGTTGCTACTGCCGAAGCGGCTAAGGCGCTGAAGGAAGCCGGAGCCGACATAGTGAAAGTCGGCATAGGCCCGGGCTCCATCTGCACTACCAGGGTCGTTGCGGGAATAGGGGTACCTCAGCTGACGGCGGTCATGGACTGCGCATCGGAGCTGGGCGAAGACGCACCCATCGTAGCGGACGGTGGAATCAAGTTCTCGGGAGACATAACCAAGGCGCTGGCAGCAGGAGCTTCGGTAGTTATGATAGGACAGCTGCTCGCCGGCACGGACGAAAGCCCCGGAGACTTCGAGATCTACAAAGGACGCAGCTTCAAGGTATACAGGGGCATGGGCTCGATGGGAGCCATGAAGGAAGGGTCCGCGGACAGGTACTTCCAGCAGGGGAGCTCCAAGCTGGTCCCGGAGGGCATCGAAGGCAGGGTCCCTTACAAGGGGTCGGTATCCGACACAATATTCCAATTAATGGGAGGTCTCAGGGCCGGAATGGGGTACTGCGGAGTGCGCAACCTCAAGGAACTGGCTGAGAAGGCCAAGTTTATGAAAATAACTGGCGCCGGATTGAAGGAAAGCCATCCTCACGACGTGTACATCACGAAGGAAGCACCTAACTACATGGTGCAAGGATCGGACGGTGAGGATTCCTAGAAGAGCCGGCGCAAGGGAGGAAGGGTAATGAAAACACTCAGACTTACGGCGGCTCTTGCATTGCTGTTGGTGGCGATGCTCGCCACCGGGATCGCTGCGGCGAACACGGTACCGAGCGTCAACAGCATAATAATTAATCCCAACCCACCTTTCCAGTCCAGCATATGGACGGATAAGTCGAGCTATTCGATAGGGGACAGGATAAGCATCGGCTTCAGGGTCAACAAGGATTCGTATGCCTACGTGTTCTCCATAGACGCATCGGGCATAGTCAGGATGATCTTCCCCAACATATATTCGAGCAACAACAAGCTCAAGGCGAACCAGGCGTACTACCTGCCGGACAATAGCAAGTACAACCTCACGGTAGGGGGCCCTGCGGGAACCGACCAGCTGGTACTGATTAGCACGCCAAGCAAGTTCAAGGATACGGAGTGGCTGAGGAGCTCTTTGGAGCAGAGCAGCTTCGCCCCGCAAATAAACATAAACATAAGCGCGGACGGCTTCATGGCCCAGATCAAGAGCGTGGTCATAACTCCGGTGTTCAAGAACGACTGGTCGAGCGCCTATACCAGCTACAACGTCGGTACTTGGGTGAACGTGCCGGCGCCCGTGACGCCGCCGATAGTGACACCGCCCGTGGTGGTGCCTCCTATAAGCGTCCCCATAGCGGCGAACGGCAGGATCAACGTGACGTCTAGCCCCAGCGGGGCAAGGGTGTTCCTCAACGGGGTGGAGCAGGCTTCGACCCCGGCGAACTTCACCGGGCTGGAATTCGGCGAGTACGAGATAACCGTCATATATCCCGGCTACCGCACCTTCACCAGGACCGTAAGCGTCAACAGCTCGAGCGTGCAATATGTATACGCTGAACTGACGGCGATAAGGAACCAGAACGCCTCGGGCAAATCGATCTTCGCCAAGCAGATAGACCTTTCATGGCCTTCTGTGGGGCCTTTCACCGAGAGCTTCAGCTACGCGGGGTACTACTGGAACGTGACCCTAAGGGCGGATTCGATCCTGGGGATGCTTACCAAGGTCAACGCTACCGCTTCAGTGCAGGGAGGATCGCAAGTGCAGTTCGCCGAGTTCACGCCGTCCGGCGCGAACGCGGCTTACAGGTCAAAGGTCGTAGAGTACCAGTACAGGCCCTTTACGTTCAGGATCACCGTGCTTGACGTGAATAACACGACAGGGTCCCTTACCGGCAGCAGCTACATCGAATCTATAAAGCTGTACCTGGAAGTCTTCTATACGGGCTAAGACCTGACGCGATACTGATGACGCAAGCGCCGGAAGGGTAGGTCCCCCGGCGCTTTTACTTGCCCTTTTGAGGTTCGAACATCATAATTATATATGACGATTATTTAAAGCATTCAAGCAGGGGGTGCACCGATGGCCGCATTGGCTTTGATAGGCAAGATAGGAGAGCATGACGGCAAGGAAGTAGAACTGAGAGGATGGCTGTACAACAAGAGGTCCAGCGGCAGGATACATTTCCTGGAGCTTCGGGACGGAACGGGTTTCATACAGTGCGTCGTGGTGAAAGGCGAGGTCCCTGACGAGGATTTCGAGGCGGCTGGCAAGCTGACCCAGGAATCTTCGCTGAGGCTGACAGGCATTGTAAGGGCAGACGCAAGGGCGAAGGGCGGATATGAGATAACAGTGAAGTCGGTGATGCCCTTCCAGGTCGCCCAGGATTACCCCATAACGCCCAAGGAGCACGGCATAGATTTCCTGATGGACAACAGGCACCTTTGGATAAGGCATAAGAGGCAGCACGCGCTGCTATCGATAAGGCACGAAGTGATCGCCGCAGCCCAGCAGTATCTCAACGACAACGGCTTCCTAAGGGTGGACGCCCCGATATTGACGCCTGCGGCATGCGAAGGTACCACAACGCTCTTCGAGACCGAGTACTTCGAGGAGAAGGCGTATCTAAGCCAATCTGGCCAGCTGTACAATGAGGCGGACGCGATGGCGTTCGGAAAGGTATATTGCTTCGGCCCTACCTTCAGGGCCGAGAAATCCAAGACGAGGAGGCACCTGATCGAATTCTGGATGCTAGAGCCTGAGATGGCCTGGTGCGACCAGGAGGAGAACCAGAGGGTGCAGGAGGAGCTGGTCTCCTACATAGTGGCGAAGGTGCTCGAAAAAAGAAGAGCCGAACTTGCGGTCATCGAAAGGGACGTAACGAAGCTGGAGGACATCAAACCCCCGTTCCCGCGCCTAAGCTACGACGATGCCATAGATATCCTCAAAGGAGCCGGCAGGGACATATCCTGGGGAGACGACTTCGGCGCCCCCGACGAGACCCTTATTTCCGAGAGGTTCACAAGGCCTGTGTTCGTCACCAACTACCCGACGTCAATGAAGGCATTCTACATGCAGCCCGAGCCAGGCAGGCCAGAGGTGGTAAAATGTGCCGACATGCTGGCGCCTGAGGGCTATGGCGAGATAATCGGCGGAAGCGAGAGGATATGGGATCCGGCGCTCATGGAGGAGCGCATGAGGCAGCACAACCTCAGCGAAGAGGCGTATGGATGGTACATGCAGCTAAGGAAGTTCGGTACCGTACCGCATTCTGGCTTCGGCATCGGAATCGAAAGGACTGTGGCATGGATTACAGGATCTGAGCACATCAGGGAGATGATCCCATTCCCGAGGCTACTATACAGATTGCGTCCATAATGCTACGACGCCCACGGCGGGAACCAAAAGCCCCTGTGGGCGTCAAATGACTTGATGGAGGAAAAAGCTGACCTACAAGGAGGGTTTGAAATGCTAAGGAAGAAGACCGGCGCGCTATTTGCGGCATCTTTGCTCCTTGTACTCTTGATAGTCGCAGTCCAAGCGGGCGCCCAGGTGACCACGTACATCCAGAACGGCGAGAAGTACCTTGCCGATGGAAGCTGGGCCATGGCGATCAACGAGTTCAAGTATGCGCTCAACTATGAGCCACAGAACACGAATGCCTGGTACGGACTGGGCAGAGCTTATGAAGGACTCTCGGGCGCCAAGGGTGCGTTCGATATCAATGCGGAGGCGCTCACCGGCGGGACTGATGCCATAGCCTTCAAACCGGACAAAGACGCCTCTGCGAACCTCGAAGAGGCGATAAGGGCGTTCTCCAACGCGGCTTCCTACTATCCTGTGAATCTTTCCGCCATTGCGGCCCTTGGCAGGGCGCAATACATGGCGGGGCGCACACAGGAAGCCTTCTACACGCTAGAAAGGGGTACCGTCCCATACTCGCTAAACAACGAGGCGCTGGCTAACATGCTTTACATAAGCATGATGGCAGGCGATGCGCAAAGGTTCGGCACCTATTCGCAGATAGCAAGGAACAGCACCGCCGCCATGTCCGACCAGGGTGTCATCCACGCCCTGGCTGCCGCCGAGGTCGCCGCGGGCAATTATAAAGCGGCGGAGACACTGCTCACACCGCTGATGTACAGGTACGACCTAGGATATCTGCCCCTTAAGGCGATGGGAGACATCCTGTTCGCACAGGGCAGGCCGATGGAGGCGCTCAGCTTCTACAAGTACGCCGCCAACGCGAATCCCAAGGCGACGGGTGCCCTTACGATGACGGGCGACATCCTGTCACTTACCGGGGATCCCACGGGAGCCTCGGCTGCGTACAGGGCGGCCCTGCTGGCCAATCCAGCATCCTACTGGGCCAAGATGGGCCTTGCCAGGAGCCTTATGGAGCTCAACGACAACACCGGGGCCCTCAACGTGGTGAAGGAACTGCTCAGCAAGGGCGGATCTGATAACCAGGATACGGCGTACACCTTGGAGGCGGTCCTAGAAAGGGCGCTCGGGCAGCTGCAGCAGGCCGAGATCTCGCTGAAGACGGCCTTGGCGCTTAACCCGTCGAACCAGGTGGCCGCTTATTACCTGAGCCTGGTACAGTCCGAGATGCGCGCAAGGGGCCTGGCAAGCCTGACGTTCCCGGGCATGACTCTGCCGGCCTTTGAAGGCTTCGTGATAAACGGCGGGGCTTCGATCGCAAACAACCGCAAGGTGACCCTGAGCGTGAATACGACGGCCAGCTACGTGTCATTCAAGAACGAGAACGCGGATTACGGGACATGGAGCTACAAGTTCGGCACTTCGGCGAGCTATGACTGGCTGCTCTCCGAAGGGGACGGGAAGAAATCCGTCCGCATGCGCACCAGGGAGGGCCTGTTCTCCATGGCGCAGGAAGGACCTGTAGAGGAGATCCTGCTCGACACCACGCCACCCACGGTCATCTCTCGCGAAGCTTCATACTTGTCAGGGAACACCTTCATGATGAGAGTGGTCGCAGAAGAGGCGATGACCGGGATAGGCACGTTCTGGATGTCCGCCGACGGGACCCTCTGGAAACCGTACAGGTGGATGGGCGGGACGTTCCCGTTCGCATTCGTCGTAGGGGCAAGCAAGGTAGTCACGGTGGCGATAGTCGACGGGGCGGGCAACTTTGCATCGTTCCAGACCGACATAAGCCAGTACATACCGGGTCCTGTCATAACCGACGTGTCGGCGCAGGAGACCGGGACCGGCAAGGTGACGGTAAGATGGACGACCGACAGGCTGTCCAGCAGCTACGTAGAGTACAAGCTGGGCCAGTCGGCGAACGTGGTGGGCAACGAATCTCTGGTCAAGTCCCACGTAGTGGATGTAACGGGGCTCATCCCCGGCCAGGCATACCAGTTCAAGCCAATATCGGTAGATTCCTACGGGATCAAGACGGAAGGGCAGCCCGTTACGCTTACGCTGAGCGCGCCGGTTAAACCGCCGACCATAAGCGGTATAAGCGTCTTGGGCGTTACCGCGAACACCGCTACCATAAGCTGGAATACGGACGTGCCCTCATACGGGTATGTCATGTACTCCGTCTCGGGCCAGCAGATATCTTCCCAGCAGGTGGGCCCGTCCACCCAAAACCAGGTGACGCTCACCGGGCTCATGCAGATATCCACCTACCAGTTCCAGGTAATAGCCTGGGACCAGCAAGGTAGGCAGGCATACTCCGACATGAGGAGCTTTACGACCTCCTCGTCGGACAGGAAGTCCCCGACGATATCCAATCTCAGGATAAACGGGGGCGCGGCTTCGACCAACAACAGGACGGTCGGGCTGGAGCTATACGCGACGGACGATTCCGGTTATGTCACAGAGATGAGCTTCAAGGACGACTACTCCAACTGGAGCGCCTGGATGCCTTACAATACGTACTCCAGCTTCGTTCTTAGCGACAGGGAAGGCCAGCGCACCGTCTATGCGAGGGTGAAAGACGCCGCCGGCAACATCTCGACCGAAGTCACAGCGAGGATAGAGCTGGACAGGACGGCGCCCAGGATCAGCTGGGTAGGCGCACAGGCCGGCCTCGATAATGCGGAGATCACCTGGGACACCGACGAAAGCTCCGATTCTTGGGCGTTCTTCGGCACGTCCTCAAGCTCGCTGTCATATAGCCAAGGGCAGGGCGACTCGGTGAGGTCCCATAGGGTGTTCCTTACCGGGCTACGTCCGGACACGACCTACTTCTACAAGGTGATGTCCCGTGATGCGGCCGGCAACGCTTCCGAAAGCTCCATCGCCTCCTTCAGGACCCAGCCTGCGATGCCGGCGGACACCAAAGCCCCCACCGGATCCGTGACGATCAACGACGGCACCACATACACCAGGTCGAGGTACATCTACCTCAACCTGTACGCGACGGATGACAGGTCCTCGCAGGGCGAGATACAGTTCAGGGTCGGCGAGGGAGCCAGCAGCTACAGCATAACCTGGGGCGCTTGGCAGGCGTTCGCGCCAAGGGTGCAGTACACCCTCGGCTACGGCGACGGCCAGAGGAACGTGTGGGTGATGTACAGGGATGCCGCCGGCAACGTATCGCAAATCTACGGCGCGTCGGTCATACTCGACACGAAAGCTCCGATAATAACGAACCTCGGAGTATCAAACGTAACGACAACCAGCGCTGTGATCAACTTCACTACCAACGAGCCGTCGTTTGGCAGCGTAGAGTACGGAATCGCGACATATTCGCTTAGCCTGGCATCGGGCGAGAGCGGAGTCAAGTCTTCCTCCGTGAGCACGGCCGAACCCAGCTCGGTAATCATAACCCCGAACCCGCTGCCGACGAGGCCCGGCATGACGAACTTCAGCATCAACATCACAGGGCTCAAGGCGGGGACGACCTACTACTTCAGGGCTGTGGCCATGGACATAGCGGGCAATACGTCGGCCACCCAGGTAGGCAGCTTCAACACGCTGGAGCCTGTGCCGGTCGACACCAAGGCCCCGACCGGATCTGTCACGATAAACGACAATACAAGGTACACCAGGTCCAGGTACGTATACCTGAACTTGTACGCATCCGATGACAAGTCGCCTCAGTCGGCCATACAGTACCGCGTAGGCGAGGGCATAAGCGCATACAGCATAAGCTGGGGCGGCTGGACGCAGTTCGCCAGCAAGGTGGCGTACACCCTAGGCTATGGCGACGGCCAGAGGAACATCTGGGTCATGTACAGGGACGCGGCGGGCAACGTTTCGCAGGCGTACGGAGCGTCGATAGTTCTCGACAGCAAGGCGCCTATAATAACCAACCTGGCCGCAAGCAACATAACGACCAGCTCAGCGACTATAACCTGGAACACCAACGAGGCTTCGTTCGGCAGCGTCGAGTTCGGCACCTCCTCTTCGTCCCTAAGCTCAGCGACCGGCGAGACGGGCGTGAGGTCGTCTTCGATCAGCACGGCTGAGCCCAGCTCGGTGGTGATCACCCCCAACCCGACCGGCGGAAGGGGCGGGAACACCAGCTTCAGCCTGAACATAACAGGGTTAAGGGCCGATACTACCTACTACTTCAGGGCAGTGGCGATGGACCTCGCCGGCAACATAGCCGCCTCCCAGACGTCGAGCTTCCGTACGGCGTCGGCGGTCGTGGCGCCTCCCGTGGTGACACCACCTATTGTGACACCCCCTGTGGTAACGCCTCCTGTGACGCCTCCGGTCGTGACACCTCCTACGACTACGCCCACACAGCCGACAGGAGTCAACCTCGCGGGCAAGTCACAGGGCACGAAAGCAAGCACCAACGGCTGGTCCAAGGCAAATGTGGCGGCTTTAGCGATCGACGAGAACATGTCGTCCTTCTGGATGTCGAAGGATACCGCTACTTCCTCGACACCTCAATGGATAGAGGTCACGTTCGGCAAGACCGTCGCGTTCAACACCGTGGTCATGAAAGTATCCTCGAAAGGAGCGCCCAAGGACCTCAAGGTGTTCGCCATGGTCAACAACAAGTGGACCGAAGTCTACAATTACAAGACCAACAGGGAAGGTACCGGAAATCCCGCATCGTCGACAGTAGAGACGATAACGATGAGCTTCAGCAGGGTGCAGGCAACAGCGGTGCGCCTCTACTACTACGACATGGTCTACAAAGACGAGCCTACGGTCTTGTACGAGGTGGAAGTCTATAACAGGTAATCAGTGACATGATCGAGAACCGGCGCCGCGGACTGTGCCATCGCGCCATCCGCGGCGCCTTCCATCGGAGGGGAGACATTGGGGACCATCAAGCTCTACAAGGGCAAGGACAGGAGAATCAGGGCGGGGCACCTGTGGATATTCGAAGGTGAGATAGACGAGGTCCGCGAAGCCGCGCCGGGGGACATCGTCGACGTGGTGAACCACCAGGGCAGCTTCCTGGGGAAGGCCATGGTGAGCGGCTCTGAGACGCTCAAGGCGCGCATCATGGCAAGGAAGGACGTGCCGATAGACGAAGCCTTCTTCGCTAGGGCCCTTGAAGGCTGCCTGGAATATAGGAGGAGGGTCGCTCCCGACGCCACATGCTACAGGCTGGTCAACAGCGAGGGGGACCTGCTGCCGGGCCTAACCGTGGACGTATACGAAGACGTGTTCGTACTGCAAGCGACGACCTACGGCATGGACATAAGGAAGCGCATGCTAGCAGAGCTGGTGGCGAAGCTTTTGGGGACCGGCAAGGCCTATGAGCGGGACGACATGCCGGTAAGGCGGTATGAGAAGCTAGAGCCGGTCAAGGGTTTCTTGATGGGCGAGTTCGACACGCGAATCAGGATCAGGGAGAACGGAGCCGTCATGGACATAGACGTCTCCGAGGGGCAGAAGACTGGATATTACCTCGACCAGAGGGAGAACAGGTCGGCGGCGGCAGGGCTTTCGGCAGGGCTGCACGTGCTGGATGCATTCTGCTACAACGGCAGCTTCGGAGTGCAGGCCGGCATCAAAGGCGCGGCCAGCGTCCATTTCATGGACTTGAGCGAGCCAGCCATCGAGAAGGCGAGGGAGAACGCAAGGCTCAACGGCATCGAGGGTATCAGCAGGTTCGAAACCGTGAACGCGTTCGACGAGCTGAACAAGCTTGCCAAGGAAGGGGCCCGGTATGACATGGTGATGCTGGACCCTCCTCCTTTTACGAGGAACAAGGAGGCCGTCGAGGGTGCGATAAGAGGCTACAAGGAGATAAACCTAAGGGGCATCAAGCTCACGAGGCCCGGCGGATACCTGGTTACTTCGAGCTGCTCCCAGCACATAGGGATGGAGCTGTTCAAGGAGATCATCCTGACGGCAGCGGCGGATGCAGGCAAGTATCTGCAGCTCGTGGAGGCGAGGTCGCAGGCGAAGGACCATACGAGGCTCCTTTCGATGCCGGAGACCGAATACCTGAAGTTTCTGATATTCAGGGTGGCATGAGCCGAGGAACGGCCTTCCATTCCCGAACTTATATATGTTATAATTCACGATGTTTTATGTTCAGGAGATAGTTCCTTCTCTTAGTGGAGGTGTACGGAATGAAGGAAAAGATACATCCTAAATACTCGGTCACGAAGGTGACGTGCGCTTGCGGCGAAACTTTCGAGGTGGGATCGACAGCTGAGAACCTCAGGGTCGAAATCTGCTCCAAGTGCCATCCCTTCACCACTGGCGTACAGAGGATAGTGGACACCGGTGGCAGGATAGAGAAATTCCGCAAAAAGCACAACCTGTAGCACCACGGGCGGGCGCCTTGTCCAAGACATGTCCCGCCTAAAGACCAATACGTCGGAGCCTTACTATATGCTAAGGCTCCGACATTATTTTATAATGAATAGGATAAAGTCTTCCTGGAGGTAACCTCAATGGATCTTAGGGTCGGCCATCCCGGCGGTTGGTTGGAGGTCATCTGCGGTTCGATGTTCTCTGGCAAGAGCGAGGAGCTCATAAGGCGGGTAAAGAGGGCAAGGATCGCAAAGCAGCGCGTAATAGTCCTCAAACACGCAATAGACGACAGGTTCTCCATGAGCCAGGTCGTATCGCATGATGGCGACAAACTTGAGGGCATCCCGGTGACCAATTCCTCAGAGCTCATTTCTAAGATCCCCCTGGGTACGCAGGTCGTGGCCATAGACGAAGCCCAGTTCTTCGACTCCGGCCTGGTGGAAGTGTGCGACACATTGGCCCGAAGCGGCGTTAGGGTAATTGTGGCGGGGCTCGACACGAATTTCAGGGGCGAGCCGTTCGGTCCGATACCGATGCTTCTCGCCTTGGCCGAGGACGTCACTAAACTCAACGCGATATGCATGAAGTGCGGCGCGCCGGCCTCTAGGACGCAGAGGCTTGTAAACGGCAAGCCCGCGAAGTTCGACGACCCTGTCGTTATGATAGGGGCGAGCGAATCCTACGAGGCAAGGTGCCGCAAGTGCCACGAAGTGCCCGGAAAGCCACAATCCGATTGAGAGGTGCGCAGATGAGCGAAAAACATAACTATGGCGGCCAGGCCGTCCTCGAAGGCATCATGATGAGAGGTCGCAAGGGCATGGCCGTAGCCGTCAGGAAACCAGACGGGCAGATAAGCATATACAAGAGATTCATCAAGCAAGACAACAAACCGGCGTTCCTTAAGATGCCGGTCATAAGGGGCGTCGTCAACTTCGTCGAGACTTTGGTCATAGGCATGGACGCGCTTATGTACTCCGCCAACGAGGCGACAGGGCAGGACGAGAAGCTCTCCAGCTGGGAAGTCGCCCTTACGCTCTTAGTTTCCCTGGGCCTTTTCATAGGCCTTTTCATAGTCGTCCCCAACCTAATAGTGGGCCTGGTGTCCAGGTTCATCGGCGGCGTCATACTCCTCAACCTTGTAGAGGGCATGTTGAGGCTGGTGATATTCGCCATGTACCTATATGGGATCTCCTATATGAAGGACATCAGGAGGCTGTTCGCCTACCACGGAGCCGAACACAAGGTAATAGCCACCTATGAGGCCGACGAGCCGCTCGACAACGCGCATGTCAGGCCCCACACTACGCTGCACAAGAGGTGCGGCACGAACTTCCTGCTGATAGTCATGTTCGTCTCCATACTCACCTACTCGCTGCTTGGCAAGCAGGCGATGATAGAGCGCATCATGACGAGGATAGTCCTGCTCCCACTGGTTGCGGGGCTTGCGTACGAGCTGTTCAAGCTCGCGGCGAAGAAGGAGAACAACCCTATATTGAGGGCCGTGTCCTATCCCGGCCTTCAGCTGCAGAAGCTAACTACCAAAGAGCCGGATGACGGCATGATAGAAGTGGCGTTGGCCGCGTTCAAGGGCGCCTTGGAGATGGACGGCGAACCCGAATCAGGCCTGGGGGCATCGGTAGAAGTGGAGGAAAGGCCGGCATCATGATAGAGAAACTGCTGGACGTGGAAAAGAGGTTCGAGGACCTCGAAGCCAGCCTTGCTTCGCCGGACGCCGTATCCGACATGGAGCTTTTCAAGAAGACGAGCAAGGCGCACTCGTCCCTGCTTCCGATAGTTGAGAGGTTCAGGCGCCTTAGGGACGTCGAAGAGCAGCTAGCCGGCGCCCAGGAGATGATGTGGCACGAGGATGACCCCGAGCTGAAGCAGATGGCCGAAGCCGAGGTGGACGAGCTCACTTCGGAGAGGGACAGGCTCACCGGCGAGCTGAAGGTGCTGTTGCTGCCAAAGGACCCGCTGGACGAGAGGAACGTAATGCTGGAGATAAGGGCCGGCACAGGAGGCGACGAGGCCGCCTTGTTCGCCGGCGACCTGCTCAGGATGTACAGTATGTACGCAGAGATAAAGGGCTGGAAAGTAGAGCAGATGAGCATGTCCGAGACGGGCCTTGGAGGTTTCAAGGAGGTCATAGTCATGATCTCCGGGAACCAGGTCTATTCCAGGCTCAAGTTCGAATCCGGCGTCCACAGGGTCCAGAGGGTGCCCGAGACGGAAGCCCAGGGCAGGATACACACGTCGGCGGCGACTGTGGCGGTGATGCCAGAGGCCGAGGAAGTCGACGTCGAGATCAATCCCAACGATCTTAGGGTGGATGTGTTCAGATCCGGAGGTCACGGCGGCCAGAGCGTCAACATGACCGACTCGGCCGTGAGGATAACCCACATGCCCTCGGGACTCGTCGTTCAGTGCCAGGACGAGAGGTCGCAGCTGAAGAACAAGGAGAAGGCGATGAAGGTGCTCAGGGCGCGCCTCCTGGAGAAGACGATGATCGAGCAGGAGACCAAATATTCCCAGCAGAGGAAGAGCCTCGTGGGCAGCGGGGACCGCTCGGAGAGGATCAGGACCTACAACTTCCCGCAAAACAGGGTGACTGACCACAGGATCGGGCTCACGCTTCACAGGCTGGACATGGTGATGAACGGGGACCTGGACGAGATAATAGACGCCTTGATCCTCAGCGAGCAGAGTGAGAGGCTGAAGAAGGATGAGTAGCGCGGAGGGGAAAAGCACCGTGCTGGATCTTCTGAACAAGTCGGCGCGGTACTTGGCCTCCAAAGGTTCGCGATCTCCAAGGCTGGACGCCGAAGTGCTCCTGGCCGGAGTGCTCGGCTGCTCGAGGATCCAGCTCTACGTCGGATTCGACAGGGGCCTTAGCGACGCCGAGGTGGACTCCTACAGGGAAGCGGTGATGAGGAGGGGCAGAAGGGAGCCCGTAGCTTATATAACGGGCAGGAAAGAGTTTATGGGAAGGGATTTCTCGGTAGGCAGGGGCGTACTTGTGCCGAGGCCCGAGACGGAACTGCTGGCCGAGAAGGCCATAGAGGCCCTAGTGGGGAGCGAGTGCGCGAATGCCGCGGAGATCTGCTGCGGCACCGGGGCGGCCGGGATAACCGTAGCCCTCGAAGTGCCCGGCATAAGGATGTTCCTCTCCGACATATCCGATGACGCGCTGGAGACGGCCTCTAAGAACGTAATGAAGCACGGCCTCAAGGACAGGGTAAGCGTGTTGAGGGGGGACCTTCTCGCGGCGCTGCCCGACGAGCTGAAAGGTAAGCTGGACCTGGTGATGGCCAACCCTCCGTACATAAGGACGGGGGATATAGACGCCCTCGAGCCCGAGGTCTCGGAGCATGAGCCCCGGATGGCCCTGGACGGAGGATCGGACGGGCTGCTGTTCTACAGGAGGATAGCGCCCGAAGCTGCCCTGTGGCTGAAACAGGGGGGCACGGTGCTGATGGAAGTAGGCTACGACCAGGCAGGAGAGGTTTCGGGCATGCTGGGCGCGTGCGGCTTCGGTTCCATAACGTCGCACAAGGACCTCCAAGGGTATGACAGGGTGGTCGCGGCGACCTTATGAAGGAGGTTTCCCGATGGATACCGTCTATGTGAACATGTCGTCCGGGATAAAGGACGAGGCCATCAAGAAGGCCGCGGGGATAATACGCTCCGGTGGCCTCGTGGCTTTTCCCACCGAGACGGTGTACGGGCTTGGCGCGAACGGTTTCGACCCCACGGCTGTAAGGAAGATATTCAAGGCGAAGGGCAGGCCCCAGGACAACCCGCTCATACTCCACATCTCATCGATGTCGAGCCTTTACGAGCTCGCGGCAGAAGTGCCGGCGGACGCTCTCAGGCTCGCGAACATGTTCTGGCCCGGACCGCTCACGATGGTCCTCAAGAAGAAGGACATAGTCCCGGACACCGTGACCGCCGGACTCAAGACGGTGGCCATAAGGATGCCGGCGAACGATATCGCACTAAGGCTTATATCGGCATCCGAAGTGCCGATAGCGGCCCCTTCCGCTAACATATCCGGAAGGCCGAGCCCGACTTGCGGAGAGCACGTGATGAACGATCTGGCCGGTGTGATAGACATGGTCATCGACGGGGGGCCCACTAGGATAGGGGTCGAATCGACCGTCGTGGACATGAGCTCTAACAAGCCGTGCCTGCTAAGGCCGGGAGGGCTGGGCATCGAGGACTTGAAGCTGGTCCTTCCGGAGTTGGAGCTGGGCATGGACAACCCCGACGGCCCCGCCAGGTCGCCCGGGCTCAGGCACAAGCACTACGCCCCGAAAGCGCCGTTGTTCTTGTACAAGGGCCCCGTGGATGAGCAGATAGCCACCATCGGCAGAGAGATGGTCTCCCTTGCCAAGAGCGCGAGCAGGGTCGGGATACTCGCCGCCTCGGGGGAGATAGAGAGGATAAGGAAGTCCGCTAGGTTGGCGGGGCTCGTCGCCAGCGACGCTCCGAGCGAAGACGCCGACATCGTATATGCGGCGACGGGAGCAAGGGAACGGATGAACGAAGTGGCATCCTCCCTCTTCTCGTGCCTTAGGCAGCTTGACCTTTCGGACGTTGACATAATCCTCGCCACCTCCTACATGGAGGAGGGCCTGGGTTTCGCCGTTATGAACAGGCTGGTAAGGGCCAGCGACGGCAGAATACTTACTGTGGAGGAAAGATGACTTTCGGAGGTGCGCGATGAGAATTTCCATTGGATCCGACCATGCTGGTTTCGAGCTCAGGAAGAAACTGATAGACAAGATAGTGTCGCTCGGACACGAGGCGATCGACCGCGGGCCGTACGCCTCGGCATCCGTGGACTATCCGGATTTTGCGGCCCTCGTGGCCGAGGATGTCATCAACGATAACGCGGAGCGCGGCGTCCTGGTCTGCGGAACGGGCATAGGCATGTCCATGGCCGCCAACAAAGTGCGCGGAATAAGAGCGGCGCTGGTATACGACATGGACACCGCTAAACTCTCCAGGCAGCACAATAACGCCAACATAATATGCCTCGGAGCCCGCACGCCTAGCGCGTCGATCGCGCCAGAGCTTCTGGAGACCTGGCTCGCCACGGAGTTCGAGGAAGGAAGGCACAGAAGGCGGGTCCATAAGATAGACAGCCTCGCGGCCTCGATGGAAGGCTGGGAGGGAGCCCCGAACGTGCACGTGATCAAGCACCCTCTCATACAGCACAAGCTATGCCTGCTGCGCCAGAAGGAGACGGAGACGCGGCACTTCAGGGATCTGGTGTCCGAGATAGCCAAGCTGATGGCATACGAGGTAACTAGGGACGTGCCCCTTTCCGAGGTCGACATAGAGACGCCGATATGCAGCACGAAGGGCAAGGTCATGGCGGGCAAGCACTTCGGCATCGTCGCAATATTGAGGGCAGGGCTGGCGATGGCGGAGTCGATGCTCGAGATAATGCCGGGCGCCAGGATGGGCCACATCGGCCTGTACAGGGACCCCCAGACGCTGAAGCCCGTGCAGTACTATGCCAAGCTGCCCAAAGACACCGCCGAAAGGAGCGTCATCCTGGTGGATCCGATGCTCGCGACGGGAGGGACGATCGTGAAGGCGATCGACGTCCTTAAGGAAGCGGGCGCGAAGGGCATCAAGGTGGTCAGCATAGTCTCGGCCCCGGTGGGCATAAAGAAGGTATTGGAGGCGCACCCGGACGTTGAGATCTTCGTTGCCGCAGTGGACGAGAAGCTGAACGACCACGGCTACATCGTCCCCGGCCTAGGAGACGCCGGCGACAGGCTCTACGGGACGAAGTAAGGAGGCCCTCTATGAATTCTAGGCCTAGCTGGGACAGGTATTTCATGGAGATCGCCCGGATGGTGGCGACGAGATCCACTTGCTTAAGGCGCAGCGTAGGGGCGATAGCGGTGAACGAGCGGCGTATACTGGCCACCGGGTACAACGGCACCCCGAAGGGTCTGAGGCACTGCGATGAGGTGGGCTGCTTAAGGCAGCAGTACGATATCCCCTCTGGGCAGAGGCACGAGCTGTGCCGCGGCCTGCACGCCGAGCAGAACTGCATAATACAAGCGGCGGTGCACGGAGTCCAGCTCGAGGGCTCGACGATCTACTGCACCTTCCAGCCTTGCGTGGTGTGCGCGAAGATGCTCATCAACGCCGGCATAGTCGAGATAGTCTACGAGGGCGGCTACCCTGACGAGATGTCGGTCGGGATGCTAGAAGAGGCGGGGATAAGACTAAGGCGGCTGGTGCCCGAGGAGGAGGACGTGACATGAACCTTATGGCTATAGGCTTCCTCCTGGCGACGGCCATAGCCCTGCTGCTTACGCCCGCCGTGGGCTTCCTTGCGACGAAGGCCGGCATAGTAGACGTGCCACGCGGCAGGCACATACACAAGAAGCCCGTTCCTCTAATCGGCGGAGTCGCCATCTTCGCGGCGTTCATCGTCACTGTCCTTCTCAGGCTCAGGGTCACCGGATGGGTGAGCGGCCTGGTACTCGGGTCCGGGATCATAATGCTCACCGGCATAGTGGACGACATACTGGAGCTCAAGCCCCTTGTGAAGCTGCTGGGGCAGGTCGTAGGGGCGTGCGTGATGGTGGGCATGGGCGTGAGGATGGAATTCATCTCCAACCCGTTAGGCGGGATGCTGCACATGGGATGGCTGTCCTATCCGTTCAGCGTGGTCTGGATACTCTCCTTCGTCAACGCGGTCAATTTCCTCGACGGGCTCGACGGCCTCGCCTCGGGCGTGGTAGCCATAAGCTCGTTTGCGCTGGGTTTGATAGCCTTCGCGAAGGGGCACATAGACATAGCGATCGTCTCCGTGATACTTTCAGGCTCGTGCCTGGGCTTTCTGTGGCATAACTTCCACCCCGCCCAGATCTTCATGGGGGACACCGGGGCGATGTTCATCGGGGCCGCCATGGGAGGAATCAGCGCGGTAGGTGCCCTTAAGGGTCCCGCGACCCTGACCATAGCCGTGCCGGTAGTGCTCATGGGAGTCGCCGTGCTGGACACGGCCCTCGCCATCTTCAGAAGGGTGAGCAAGAAGATGAGCGTAGGAGAAGGAGACGAGGAGCACATACACCACAGGCTGCTCAAGATGGGGCTCAACCAGAGACAGGCCGTGGGCATAATCTACGCCGTGACCATAGCTCTCGCTGTCGCGGCCTATTTCATATCGCAGCAGGAGGCCACGTCGAAGGGCTGGTTCATAGCGTTCAGCGCATTCGCCCTCCTCATAACGCTCGGAGGCATCGCGGGCATGTTCAGGCTCGGAAGGCTCGGGCGCAAGATCAGGGAAAGGATGGCACGCAGACAATGAAGAAGGTCATGGCCGTATTCGGCACGAGGCCGGATACGATAAAGATGATGCCGGTCGTGGAGGCGGTGAGGAGCTCCTCTAAGCTTAGGCTGTTCGCTTTATCCACGGGCCAGCACAGGCAGATGCTCGACGACGTGCTGAGGGTCTTCGGCGTGGAGCCGGACATGGACCTGGACATAATGAGGCCCGACCAGAGCCTCGCGGACATAGTGACGAGGGGCCTGCCGGCGATGATGCGCGCGCTGGAGGAAATAGGGCCCGACCTGGTGCTGGTGCATGGCGACACGTCAACCGGCTTCGTGGCTTCGCTGGCCTCGTTCTACTCGGGCGTTAAAGTGGGCCACGTCGAGGCGGGGCTCAGGACGCACGACAAGCTCAACCCGTTCCCCGAGGAGATGAACAGGAAGCTAATAGGCTCCCTGGCCGACGTACATTTCGCCCCGCTCAAGACCCATAAGGACAACCTCGTCGCAGAGGGCGTGGGGCCGGATTCGGTGTTCGTCACCGGCAACACCGCGGTGGACGCCGTGCTCAATACGGCGGCCAGGGTGGACAAGCTTGAGGACGGCAAGCTTCACGATGCGGTCTACGGGCCTGGCAGGCTTCTGCTAGTCACGGCGCACAGGCGCGAGAGCATCGGTATCGGCATAAAGGGTATCTGCGAGGCAGTAAGGTCCATACTAAGAGACTACGAGGATGTAAGGGTGCTGTTCCCCGTGCATCCTAACCCGAGGGTGTCCAAGACCGTGCACGAGATCCTTGACGGCGTCAAAAGGTGCCACCTCACGGGCCCGATGTCATATCCGGACATGGTCATGGCCATGAAGAACGCATATTTCTGCATGAGCGATTCGGGAGGCATCCAGGAGGAGGCGCCGTCTCTGGGCAAGCCGGTGCTCGTGCTCAGGCGGGTGACCGAAAGGCCCGAGGGCGTGAGCGCCGGGACCCTTAAGCTCGCCGGGGTGGACCCGGTGCAGATAAGGAAGCTCGCCGGAAGGCTCCTAGATGACGAAGGGGAATATAATAGGATGGCAACCAGCCGCAACCCGTTCGGCGACGGCAGGGCCTCCGAGAGGATCAAGGACGCCATACTTTACTTCTTCGGCCTGGGCCCAAGGCCCGGGGATTACGAATAGCAGAGGACCGGAGGGAATGACGCGATGGAACTGAACACCCTTGTGGTAGAAGGCGGAAGGAAGATATCGGGCACGGTCAGGGTAGGAGGGGCCAAGAACTCCTCCCTGCCGTTGATCGCCGCCGCGCTGCTGACTGCCGGCACCTCCACGATAGAGGACGTACCCAGGTTAAAGGACATCGAGACCATGCGAGGTGTCGTGGAGGCGCTCGGTGCCCGCGTGATAATGGAAGATAATGTAATGACCGTGGATTCCTCCAGCCTGAACGGGAACGAACCACCATATGACCTTGTAAGGGCCATGAGGGCGTCGTTTCTGGTCATGGGACCCCTGCTTGCGAGGATGGGCAGCGCCCACATATTCCAGCCCGGAGGCTGCGCCATCGGTGCAAGGCCGATCGACTTACACCTGAAGGGCTTCGCCGCTTTGGGCGCGGAGATAGACATGAGCGGGGGAGTCGTGAAGGCGAAGGTCAGCGGAAGGCTCAAAGGCGAAAGGGTCTACCTGGACTTCCCAAGCGTCGGCGCGACGGAGAACATAATGATGGCGGCCGCCACTGCCGAAGGCAGGACCCTGATAGAAAACGCCGCCAGGGAGCCCGAGATAGTGGACCTTGCGAACTTCCTAAATAAGATGGGCGCCAAGGTCAGAGGGGCCGGGACCCCGATGCTCAGGATAGACGGCGTAGACACGCTTGTCCCCTCTTCCCATACGGTCATACCTGACAGGATAGAGGCCGGCACCTTCATGATCATAGCGGCCGGCACCCAGGGCTCTTTGTACATCGACAACGTGGTGGGCGAGCACGTGAAACCGCTTGAGGCTAAGCTGTCCGAGGCCGGGGCGCATGTGGAGACCTTCGAAGGGGCGATGCGCGTGAGCGCGGACAAGCGCCTCAAGGCCGTGGACGTGACCACCATGCCGTACCCTGGTTTCCCCACGGACATGCAAGCACAGCTCATGGCGGTGCTGTGCACGTCGGAGGGCACCTCCCAGGTGACCGAGAACGTGTTCGAGAACCGTTTCATGCATGCCCCGGAGCTTTCGAGGATGGGTGCGAACATAAAGATCAGCGGCAGGACCGCGATCATCGAAGGAGTACCGACGCTTACCGGAGCCCAAGTGAACGCTACGGACCTTAGGGCCTCGGCCGCGCTGGTCACCGCCGCGCTTACCGCCGAGGGCGAGACGCACATACATAACATCTCCCACCTCGACAGAGGATACGAGAACTTCGAGGGCCGCCTGGCCAAATGCGGCGCTCGGATGAGGAGGGAGTAGGCCGATGATCTCCGGTCGGAAGCTGGCATATCCTCTTTCGCTGGTTTTGGTACTGCTCTTGGCCTTCTGCGTGAGCGCCTCGGCGCCGGTTTTCATGGATCCGAAGGACGTCAAGGCGGGCATGACCGGCTACGGGCTCACTGTGTTCTGGGGGGACGAGCCGGAGACGTTCGACTTCTCCGTCATAGCGGTGACCAAGGGGGACACGAGTCTAGCGGACATGATACTCGTCAAGGTATCTGGACAGAAGATAGACGCGATAGGCGGCATAGCGGCCGGCATGAGCGGAAGTCCCTGCTACATAGGCGGGAAGCTCGTCGGGGCGCTGTCGCACGTACTGGAGGGCCCCGATCCTAAGATAGGCGTGGTGACTCCGATGAGCGTCATGGTGAGGCTCTTGGAGGCGGGCAAGCTGGCGGATTCCGCAAAGCCTTTCAAGGTCGCCGGCTGGGGCAGCTTCGTGCCGGTCGCCACTCCAGTGTGGGTGGGCGGGCTCGGTCCAAGGGCGCAAAAAGCCCTGGAGGCTTCTCTCGGCCTGAAGGGCTTCGCCTTAAGCCCCGCCATGGCGCTTGGCGCAGGTGGCATGGAAGATTCTAACGGGACGTTCGCCGCCGGCTCTTCGATCGCCGTACAGATGTGCAACGGAGACGTGGAGGCCGGGGCGATAGGCACTCTCACATGGACTGACGGGAGGAATTTCCTCGCATTCGGACATCCGATGCTTAACATCGGCTCGATCGAGATGCCGATGTCGAAATCGTCCGTGCTTGCCGTGCTGCCTTCGGACTCGTTCCCGTTCAAGCTGGGCACTTTCGGCAAGCCGGCCGCGGTCGTGACCGAGGACAGGACGTACGGGCTGGCCGGCGTGATAGGCAAAGACGCCAAGATGGCCGACGTCACGGTCAAGGCGAGCGACATGCAGACCGGACGCAGGAAGAGCGCGACCATAAGGTGCCTGCAGGACGAAAGGCTCATCTCGGAGCTCATAGGATCGGCCGTACTGTCGGTGATGGACGGCGTTACGATGAGGGTAGGGGAAGGCACCGTCTACCTGTCGGTGATAATAGAGGCGAAGCAGGGCAGCATCTTCAGGGAAGAGATGATCTGGTCCGGCTCCGACGTCGCCAATGAGGTAACCTCGGAGGTATCGGGCATGATATCGTTAATAGCCGGCAACGACGCCCAGGCCGCGGAGATCCTGAAGGTCCAGGTCAACGTCGACGTGGCGCCTTCCAGGATGACGTCGGTGATCAAGGGGGTCACTCTGCCGGAGGGGGGCTTCGTGGCAGGGCAGACGCAGTCGATCGGCGTGGTCCTCAAGCCTTTCAGGGGGCAGGAATACACGAAGATGGTCGACATAGACCTTCCGGCTGACATCGGGCCGGGCCCCGTATCCGTGACCGTATACGGGGGCTCCTCCGAGGACGACGAAGGCTCCCTGGACATCGTGGACAAGGTGGGCGACGTGAGAGGCATCTCCCTGGAGGAGCTGCTTGGCAGGATAAGCACCGCCGACCAGAACAACGACCTCATCATAGAGATATACAGCGACGCGGGCTCCTCGGAAGAGGACCTGCCGCCCGAGGACGGAGCTTACGAGCAGGAACCGCTCTACTCCGGAAGGATAGTTCTGCAGAGCATAATACAAGGTTCGGCTGTCGAATACTCCGAAGTGCGGTAGAATATAAAGGGCATGGCCGGGAACAGGCACGGGGCCTTGAGCGTTTCATTCATTAGTTGCGTCCGGGGCGTTTTGGTAATACGGGCTCTCACGACGGACTCCCACTCAGCTCGACCATCAGGAGGTAAGGTAATGTTAAGTAACTGCAAGAGCAGGACGATGATCTTGCTGACGCTGGCATTGGCGATCGCTTTGGCGGTCTCCGGCACTGCGTCGGCACAGTCGTACGGCCGCCTGGCCGGCATAGAGATCGAAGGCAACAAGAAGCTCGACGCCGAATACATAAAGGGCCTGCTACCGCTGACCATAGGGATGGATCTGACGCAGGAGGCCCTCGACAAGGCGTTCGCCGCGTTGCAGGAAAGCGGCTACTTCGCCGACCTGGGGGCGCGCTCGCAGGTCTTCCTCGGAGGAATTAAGCTGATCGTGACGGTCTTGGAGTTCCCCGACCTCAAGGCTATAAACATAGAGGGCAACACCCTTATGAGCGACGATGAGCTCCTTTCCAGGATGACGTCGCAGGTGGGCAAGATAATCAACGTCAACGCCCTGAAGAAGGACCTGGACAGCATAATCCAGATCTACAAGGACAAGGGCTACGTGGCTAGCATAGAACCCGAGATAGGCATGGACGGCATCGTGCTGGTCAAGATGACCGAATGGAAGGTCGGCTCGATACTGATCTCCGGCAACGACAAGACCAAGGAGCAGATCATAAGGCGCAGCATCAAGCTCGCGGAGGGCGACTTCATAGACAGCAAGGTCATAACCGACGACAGCCGCAGGATATACAACACGGGCATCTTCGACGAGGTCGGAGTGGAGCTCGAACCTCGCGAAGAGGGCGCCTACGCCGACGTGAAGTACGTGGTCAAGGAGAGCCAGACGGGCCTTTTCAACGTCGGCGCGACGTACAACTCTACTGAAGGGCTGATCGGCTACCTGGAGATCTCCGACAAGAACGTCTTCGGCTACGGCATCAAAGTATCCGGCAAGCTAGAGGCCGGAGGCAAGGAGAAGCTGGTCACCGGCGAGTTCAGCGTATCTACGCCGTATCTGTTCACTGACAAGTTGGAAGGCGGTCTCGAGTTCTACAGGCGCATGTCCAACAAGAAGATCGAACTCCCGCCGGACGGCGAGGAGGGGGACGTCGCCTACAAGCAATACAGGACCGGCGGTAGCATCTGGCTTGGCTACAACTTCGACCTGTACACTAAGGCGGGCGCATCTTTCAGGCTGGATTTCCTGCAGAACTCTGCCGAGACGCCGGATCCCGCAGTGCCGGAGGATTCCTCTACGAGGAGCATAACGCTTTCGCTGACGAGGGACACCAGGGACGATTTCATAAGCCCCACCAAGGGCTACACCGTGTACGCTTCGAGCGAATTCGCCGGAGGGATACTGGGCGGAGACGACAACTTCACGAAGCTGTACGCCCAGACAACGGGCTATTACGAATTCAAGGACGGGCATGTCATAGCCGGAAGGCTCGGCATAGGCGGGGGCTTCCCCACTTTGCCTGAACATGCGAAGTACCTGCTCGGCGGCGGCACCAACATGAGAGGCCTTAAGGAGCCCATAGCGGGCGACTACATAGTGTTCGCCAATGCGGAGTACAGGTTCAGGATCTATCAGGACATAGTGGGCGGCGTCGTGTTCTTCGACATGGGCGAAGCTTGGAACAAGGGCGAGAGCTTCACCTGGAACGGGCTCAAATACGGCGTGGGCATCGGGGCTAGGGTGACGATCCCGATGCTAGGGATGCTGAGGCTGGACTACGGTATCTCCAACGGGCAGGGCCGGGTGTATTTCGGCTTCGGTCATACGTTCTAGTATATAAGTGAATGACAACTTGCGAAGTTAAGAATTATAATGATATTTGTTGTCAATGAACAAATGAATGAGAGGTAGGTCAATCCCAGATGAAGAACCTTTTTAGGAACACCACGGCAGTAATCATAGCGATAGCGCTCATTGCGATCGCAGCCACCATCAGCAACCTTACTACCGGCAAGGCAGGGGCGGCCCCGGATTACGCCGTGATCGGGCATATCGACACGGACAAGCTCAACTCGGAGTTCCCCGCCCTAAAGACCGCATGGGAGGCGGTAGCGGTAAAGAAGGCCGAGCTTGAGAAGGACCTCAACAAGAAGGCAGAGGGCCAGGACCAGGACACCAAGACCAAGCTCGTAGAGCAGTACAACACGACCTACAACGACTACGCCAAGAAGACCCTGGATCCTGCGTACGCCAAGCTCGAAGAGGCTGTCAAGGCGGTTGCCAAGGACAAGGGAGTGACCGTGATCCTCAATAGTTCGATAGTCATAGAAGGCGGCATCGACATGACGGCCGCGGTACTCCAGAAGGGCGGGGCGAAGTAAGGCCCTGCGAGAGACCTTTGAGGGGCGCACGATTGCGCCCCTCTATTCACATGAAAGGCAGTTGCCCAGATGAGGAAGCTTGACCGGTATGTGATGCGGGAATTTCTCGGACCTTTCCTTGCAGCGATAACCGCATTCATAGTCATATCGCTCAGCGTCCAGCTGTTCTGGCTGGCGGAGATGGTCGTTGTCAAGCACACCCCCCTCGCCACGGTGCTCAAGCTCATAATGTTCAACATGCCCGCGGCCATCGTCCAGGTGCTGCCATTCGCCACACTCTTCGGAGTGCTCCTCAGCCTAGGCAGGCTCAGCCGCGACAGCGAGCTTTCCATAATGAGGGCGGCCGGACTGAGGCTTTCCAGGATATCCCTTCCGCTCATCATCCTATCTATATTCATAAGCCTGTTCGGCTTCTACATGGGCGACCAGGTCGCTCCCAAGGCCAATCTCGAATCCAGGAACATAGTGAACAAGATGATACTCGGAGAGAGCATACCCAGCATCGACAACAACGTGTTCTTCCGGGGGCCCGACAATAAGTTCTTCTACATAGGGCGCATAAGCGAGGACAGGGCCACCGTCCAGGACGTGATGATCTACGACATCGGATACGGGAAGTACCCCCAGCTGATAACCGCCTCCAAGGGCAGGGCGGATTCCGGGACCTGGGTCTTCGAGGACGGCAACATACACGAATGCGGCCAGGACGGCAGGGTGGCCTCGACGGCCCATTTCGACGTCCTCGAGATAAAGATGGAAAGGGCCGTAACGGACTACACAAACTCCGGCAGGACCACGTCCGAGATGTCCATGAAGGAGCTTAAGGACAGCATCGACCTCTTCTCCAAGAGCGGGATAAGGGCCAAGAACCTGCTGATCGACTACTACTTGAAGATGGCCCAGCCGCTCTCCTCCCTGATCTTCGCCATGCTCGCCGTGCCTCTTGCCGTAAGGAGCCCCAGGAAAGGCGGCGCCGTCTACAGCATCGGTGCGGGCATCGGGATAATAACCCTGTACTTCATATTCGAATCCGTGGTGAGATCGTACGGCATGCTGCAGGCGACCAGGATACAGCCCTGGCTTGCCGCATGGTCCGCGGACATAATATTCCTTGCCGCGGCCCTAATCCTGTTGTTGAAGGCCGACGCGAGGAAGATGGGCAAAAGGGCCAAAACACGCAAAGGGCCCGCCGCACTGTCACTGATGGTACTTGCGGCCATCCTCCTCATCATGCCAGGCACTTCGTCCGCCGCGGGGACGGCAGTGAAGGTGAGCGCCCAGAGGCTCTTCTACGACGGTGGCGACGTCTGGAGGGCCGAGGGAGGCGTGACGATATCCTTCGACGATGTGACCATCACCGCCGGAAACGCCGCAATAGACGTGGTTACGGGCCTTGCCGAGCTTGGCGGGCTTGTCACCGTCACGACCAAGGAAAGCGAAGTGTCTGCGGTAAGCGCCACATGCAATATCAAGACGAAACAGATATCGTTCGATACCTTCGAAGGCAGGGTGAGCGACGAGCGGGTCAAGGGCTACATATACATCAGCGGCGAGAAGTTCGTCGAGGACGACGGATCGTACAAGCTCACGGGAGGATACCTAACCACTTGCGACCTTCCCCAGCCTCATTACAGGATCGAGGCCGAGAGCATCGAGTTTACGAACGAAGACTACATAATCGCAAGGAACGTATCCTACTTCGAGGCCAACCTGAGGCTGTTCAAGCTGCCGTACCTTAGCATCCCCCTTAGGGAGGAGGACAGGATGATCCTCCCCGAGTTCGGCTGGAGCAGCGGCGACGGGGTCTACGTCAAGACGACCATGAAGAGGAAGCTTAACGACGCGAACAGGCTGACCATAAGGCTGGACCTGTTCCAGATAAGCGGGCTGGGCGCCGGCGTGCGCCACGACTACACCATCGAAGGGATAGGAGACGGTTACTACAGCCTTTACGGAGTAAAGAGCTTCTTCGACCCTTCCGCGTCCTGGACCGCGGAGGTATCGCAATCGGTGAGCCTGCCGCTGGAGGTCAAGGCCGACGTGAAGTACTCGGTAAAGGGCACCGTCGACAAGCTCGGCAATTTCCGCGACGACCAATATACGGAGCTCAAGCTCTCAAGGAACGCCAAGGACGACAAGACCTCGGCATCGGTATCCTACAGATTCAGCGGCACTAACGAGGACTCCTCGACGCTGAACCTTTCCGCCACCCACTCATCTACCTTGGCGGAAGGGTTCAAGCTGAGCGGCAACGTAAATTACAGAAAGATAGTCCTGGATGGCACTCTTAAGCAGGAGTACTTGAACTACAAGGCCACGCTGGTGCACACCGGCCAGGACGGCAAGCTTACCATAAACTTACAGGCCGCGGACACGATGGACGAGAAGCAGGAAGTCGTCCTTTCCTCGCTAAAAAGGCTTCCCGAGATGCAGATCGACATGTTCAGGATCAAGCTTGGCAGCCTTCCTGCCGGGATTACGGCCAAGTTCCTCGCCGGCAGGTACGTCGAGAGGATACTGAACACTACCCCGACGGAATACCTCGACGCCGTGAAGGGCGAGGCCCAGGCGGACCTTTCGTTGGACAGGGTCGACCTTTGGGGCTACGGGTCTTTCGACCTCGGAGGGAGCTTCATAGGCAGCCTCTACTCGACTGGCGACGCCAGGGCCTACCTGAGCGCTTCGACCTCCCTTACGGTAAAGCCGGTGAGCGGCTGGGACATAAAGCTCTCATATGATTATTCGAAGAAATTCGGCCTGTCACCGTACAGGTTCGATTCCTTGAGCGACAGGAACAAAATATCGGCATCGACATCGGCTTCTTTCTACGGCTTCAGGCTCACCGCTTCCACCGGATACGACTTCGTGAAGGCCGCGTTCGACCCATTCACCGCGGTGGCGGCGTACAGCTACCAGGACAAGTACCAGGCGGACCTCACGATGAGGTTCGCACTGCCGGATTTCTCCTTGTCGTACGTGCTCGGAAGGGTGACGGTCAAGCCGACCGAGGACATCAACCTCAAGTTCGGCCTCGAGTACAGCGGCACCCTCAAGAAGCTGAGCAAGGTGGAGACCAGCGGGGATGTCAGGTTCCTCAAGGAATGGCGGGTGGCATGGGCGGCGATATACGATATCGCGAGAGAGGGCCTCAGGAAGGCCGACATCGCGGTTACGAAGGACCTGCACTGCAGGGAGATCACGGCAGGGTATCAGATCGTCGAGCAGAGGTTCTTCGTGAACTTGAAATTCAAGGCGTTCCCTGACGTTCCTATAGGCATAGGGACGGACGAATGGACCCTTTTCAAGTGACGGGAACGAAAGGAGACATCTAGTTGAACCTCAGGACGGGGCTGGTCATATTCCTCGTTTTGGCCCTTGCGACTGCGGCCGTATACTACTACGGCTTCGTGGCTCCTGAGCCCGAGGCCGCAAAGGTGCAGGCGCCAGAGGACAAGGACGCGCCCGAGGTGCTGATCAAGGGGCTTTCGATGTCCAGCTGGACGGACGGGGAGAAAGTCTGGGAGATGGAGGTCGAGAGGATGGAACTGCCCAGGTTCGGCAGGAACACCGTGCTCTACGACATAACCGATGGCACTATCTTCCGCGACAAGGGCCCTTATCTGGGATTCAGCGCGGGTATGGCGAAGGTCGACGGCAGGAACAGGATGGAGTTCTCAGGGGGCGTCGTCGTCGACTCTGAAGGTAAAACGCTCATGGCTGCAGAATCAATGTCTTGGGATCCTGCGACGCAGAAGGTGACGGTGCCCGGAGAAGCCAAGATAACGGCGGACGGAAGCACGGTCCTGGCGAAGAACCTTATCGTGGACCTCAATGACGAATACATATACACGACCGGGGAGATCATAGCCCAGCAGGGCGACAACATAAGGATTACCGCAGGCAACATGAAGTATTCGGTGACGAGGCGCGAGATGGAGATAATCGGCCCCTCGAAGATCGTCATCGACCTATAGGGAAGGTGTGCAATGATGTCTAGGACCTTGATCAGGCTGATGTCCGTGGCGATGCTCGCCGCAATAGTGCTGGCGGCAGGTACCGTATCGGCCGCGAAGCAAGTGACCATCACCGCGACGCGCAAGCTGAACTACCAGGGCGCCAAGGGCGACGCCATGGTGGAGGGCAACGTGCGGATAGAGTACGGCTCGACCATCATAAACGCCGAGAAGGTGCTCTTCAACAGCGACACGAAGACCGCTAAGGTGGACGGCGGAGTCCGGATCGCCCAGGACAACATAGTGATAACGGCCGACAAGATGGACGCCGATTTCAAGAACGACAAGGTGAAGGTCAGCGGCAACGTGAAGCTTGAGCTCACCGAGACGCTCACTGAGATGGACGAGGCCGGCAAGCCCAAGAAGGACGTGGTGGTGCTGCTGACGTCCAGCATGGAGATAGACATCAACACCAACGACTTCAAGGCCACGGGCGGTGTCACGATAACAAAGAATAAGCAGAAGGTCCAGGCGGGCGAGGCGGCGTACGTCGACGCCGAGAAGAAGATGACCCTGATCACAGGCGTGATGATAGAGACCGAGGATGGGGACACCGTCAAGTCCGAAAAGGCGGTAGTATACACCGACAAGGAAGCCTTCGAGGCAGAGGGCGAGAAGATAGAGATCAACTTTACGGTCTAGGCAGGCGGGGGAAGGAATGGGCATAAGGGCTACCAATCTTACCAAGTCGTTCTCCGGGCGCACCGTCGTCAACGGGGTCGACCTGGAGCTCGAAAGGGGCGAGGTGGTCGGGCTGTTCGGGCCGAACGGGGCCGGCAAGACGACGACTTTCTACATGCTCCTGGGCCTCGAAGCGCCCGATTCGGGGACCATCCAGGTGGACGGCACCGATGCCACGTACCTTCCAGTGCACATGAGGGCGCAGCTGGGCATAGGCTACCTCGCTCAGGAGCCGTCGATCTTCAGGCGCATGAGCGTGGAGTCGAACGTCGCCTCCGTGCTAGAGACGATGAAGCTCGCCAAAAGGCAGGTCACGGAGAAGACGGCGGAGCTGATGGAGGCGTTCAACCTCACCGGGATAAGGAAGCAGATGGGCTATACGCTATCGGGAGGGGAGCGCAGGAGGGTCGAGATAGCGAGGGCCGTGGCCACATCCCCGTCCTATCTGCTGCTGGACGAGCCGTTCACGGGGGTAGACCCGCTGGCCGTCCTGGAGATCCAGGGGATTGTCAGGAAGCTCAGCTCAAAGGGCCTGGGGATATTGATCACCGACCATAACGTGAGGGACACCATGGCCATAACCAACAGAGGGTATATAATGTATACGGGCAACATCCTGGTTTCGGGCACCCCGGGGCAGATAGCGCAGGACCCGCTGGCCAGGAGGTTCTACCTGGGCGACGCATTCGATCTTTGATACGGAGGTCCCATTGAGCGGAATCTTACTTATCGCAATACTGGCCATCGTAGGCGGCCTCGTCGCCATAGTCGGCGACAGGATAGGCATGCGCGTAGGCCGTAAACGCCTCACCCTCTTCGGCATAAGGCCGAAATACACCTCGATAATAATCACGTTCCTAACGGGAGTGCTCGTAGTCGCCCTAACGGTCGTCACCTTGTCGCTCCTGTCTGAGAACGTCAGGATCGCCCTCTTCAAGATAGAGGAACTAAGAGGCGACCTGGAGCAGACCGCATCGGCGCTAGAGGACACCAAGAAGGAACTGTCCGACAAGATGAGCGAGGCGGACGAGCTGACCGTGAAGGTGCAGAGCATAGGCTCTCAGTACGAATCGCTCAAAGCCGACTACAACGCCATAATGGCCCAGCTGAGCAAGGCCAACACCGAGAAGACCGTCACCGCAAGGCAGCTGGAGGAGCTCAAGAAGGGCCTTTCGGACATACAAGGCAAGCTCTCGGCCACCGAAGAACGGCTTTTAGTGGCTAGCCGGCAGGTTCAGGAATCAGGTCTGCTGCTCAAGGAACAGCAGGGCGAGATTACCAAATTATCCGATGAGAGGCTAAATCTGGAGAGCAACATATCCGAGCTCCAAGATACCAGGAACACGCTGAACGAAGAGGTCGCCTACCTGGAAGAACAGCTCAACCAGCTCATCCAGACGAGCATGCTGCTGATAGAGAGCAAGCAAGCCTCCATGACCATGCAGGTGATATTCTACGCGGACCAGACCATCCTCGGCTCGGCGATAGACTGCTCACAGCCGATAGAATCGATACACCAGCAGATCAACGACTTCCTGATCAGGGTCAACGACATAGCCAAGACGAAAGGCGCAGGAGAAGTCGCAGGCCGCCAGGACGGATCGGCTCTCAACTTCGACGAGGACAACGTCCTGAACGCCTTCCAGAAAGTATATTCGTCGAAGGGCAAGGTGATAATGAGGGCCGTCTCGCCGGTCAACAGCTGGTTGGGGGAGCCGCTCTGGGTGTCGCTGCACGTTTTCGAGGACGAGCTGGTCTTCTTCAAGGGCCAGGTCATCGCCAGCCAGACGATAGACGGCTCCATGAGCGCCGACAAGGTGCAGTTCGAGATAATCAGGCTGATCGAGGAGGTCAACGCCATAGGCCTGGCAAAGGGCATGGTAAGCGACGAGGAAGGCAGGATAGGCACCTTTATAAAGGCCCTGCAGTTCACAGATGCGATAATAAAGGTCCTAGAGGCCGGGACCAAGGTCAGGGTGGACGTAATCGCCGAGCGGGACATATACCGGAGCGAAAGCCAGCCTACCATGACTTTGTCCGTCGCCTTATAAACCGGTCAGTAACATGGCCCATTTATCTGCGAGCTTGATAAAAACACGCAAATAGATGTATAAAAGAAGAAGGATTACTGGCTTAATTGAAGAAAAGATAAAGGAAGAACCCGTAAGAAGACCAAGCCCTAGGTAGTCATGGAATCAGAATGTCTAAAGAGGGCATAAAACCTGACATCTTTGAAGGCAACAAGGTCACTTCAAAGGCTGGACGGTTTTAGGTTTGGCAGTTATCAACAAAGCCAAGGGGGGTAAGAACACATGAAGAGAACCGTAGCCATGCTAATTGCGGTTCTGATTGCCATGGCGGTAGTGATGCCTGCGATGGCAAGCCCTTACCCGGACGTTTCGGATCTTCATTGGGCGTCCGAATCGGTAAGGACACTGACCGCACTGGGCATCTTGGAAGGCTACCCCGACGGGACCTTCAAAGGCCCGCAGCCTACCACCAGGTATGAGATTGCAGTCATGATAGCCAGGCTGCTTAAGTACTTGGATCAGCAGATCACCGCACGCGTAGCGGAAGTAGAGAAGAAGATACCTACTGCAGCCGAACCGGCTCCCGTTACCACCCCTACTCCCGTACCTACACCGGCGCCTGTGACCACGGTAGTCCAGGTCGAACCAGACCAGACTATACTAGAGACCATAATCAGGGAGAAGATAGAAGCGCTGGTGGGTCCGAAGCTCGAGGACATCGACGAGAGGATAGCCGAGCTATATGCGATGATCCAAGACCTTAGGACCGAGTTCTCCCGCGAGATATCGATCCTTGGAGTGCGCGTCGATGCCCTCGACGAGCAGCTTAAGCAGCTAGCCGCCAAGGTCGCCAAGAACGAGGCGGACATAGCGGCGCTGAAACTCCAGCTCGATCCGGCAATCGCAAGGATAGCGGGCCTCGAGAAGAGGACCGATGCCATCGAGAAGGAGTTGGCGAACCTCAACGCAGGACTGACGAAGATCGCGACAGTACAGCCTGGGCAGCCGGCTCCGGTGGTAACGACCACACAGCCCGCGCCGATAATCACGACCGTACTGGAAGGCGCGACCCAGGCAGAGCTGGACGCCGTCAAGAAGATGGTCCTCACCCTTGAGAAGGACAAGGTCGACGTGCTCTCCTCGAAGCTGGGAGTGCTTGATTCGAAGGTATTGGCGCTCGAGTCGAAGCTCAACAACACCGATACGATGATCGGCATGCTCGAGCTCAGGACGAGCGAGATCGAGACCTGGGTGTCCAAGGTAGGAAAGGACGTCGAGGTCGTTTCCAAGCAGGCCGAACAGAACGCGACCGACATAATCGACCTGTACGAGCTGAACTACAAGAACGCCGACGACATCAACGCCCTTAAGGCGGAGATGGCAGCCAAGTTCGCGGCGATAGAAGACACGATGAGCAAGCACGGCGACGTGCTCGCCGCAGAGACCGGCATCAACAAGGAAGGCCTCGCCCTCCTTAGGCTGGACCTGCTACAGGCACAAGACGACATAGACGCGCTCAAGCCGCTGGTCGACCAGGTCAATTACCTGTACAGCTGCTGCGACGCGGTCAACGTCAAGCTAGAAGCGCTCGATGAGAAGGTCGCGATGCTCAACATGGACCTCGTAGCCCTCGAAAGCGAGAAGGTAGACAATGCCATGCTGAGGATAGAGCTTCTCGAGCCCCAGGTGGCCGACCTGTTGGAGAAATACGGGGCGCTGGCGGCACAGGTCCAGGGCAACTCCGATGACATCAATGACCTGTACATCCAGCAGAACCACACTACCAACGTAATGAACAACCTCGTGGCGGCGGACGCGGCCATGAACGAAAGGGTATCCAAGCTCGAAGCCGAGAACAAGATAAAGGCGGACGAGCTGAGCGCAAAGGTCGCGGCCCTCGAAGCGGCGGCCAAGGACAGCGCCTCTGAAGCCCTCAGCCTCAAGAGCGGCCTGATGGGACTTTCCGACACCCTGTCCAAGCTATGGGTCAACAAGTTCCTGCTCTCCGGGACGCTTCTCTTGGAGTTCAAGGACGTGGCGGTCCAGTACGGAACCCCGTTCGTCGATCCGTTCGACAACTCTGACCCGCTAGATGCGATCACACCGACTAACAAGTACTACGCCAAGCTCTCGCTCACAGGCACGATCAAGCCCGAGCCCGGCGTGGAGATCAACGTCGGCATCAACGCGGATCTCGACACCTACGGCATAACCGATGCGAGCGCATACGTATACAGCGGCGACGTCGACATCAAGGTAACCGGGCCCAACGGCTCGGGCCAGCTGCTCGGCGGAGAGCTCACCAGGCCCAATTACATCGGCAAGTACGTGATGTCCGCGCTCAAGTTCAAGGACACCAAGTACGAAGGCCTTGAGGGCTGGATGAAGTACACCCCCGAGCTCATGGACAACATGACGCTGGGCGCGTCGGCGATACTGGGCAAGCTCGGCTCCTCGACCGACTTCAACTATGTCTGGGGCCTCGCCGGCAACGCCAACTACGCCGATGTGGTAGACCTTACGCTCTACTACCTGGCGATAGACGACAGGCCGTTCTCCGGTGATAGCACCGTGACCTACAGCGAGAAGAACATAGGCGTCAACCTCGACCTCAAGCTGTCCGACACCTGGAAGGCCGGAGCATTCGCCAACGTGCTGCTCGCGACGGGCCTGCCGCTTCCCGAGAGCGCGGTAACCGCGTACATCGAGGGCAAGACGGGAGTCTGGAACACCAGCGTGAACTTCGAGCGTTTGGGCGCAAACTATGCACCGAAATTCGTAGAGTTCACAGATGACGATGATCCTGACATGATCGAGAACGACATAATGAACTTAGAAGTCAAGAACAGCATCGACGTCCTGCCCAACCTCGTGTTCGGACTGGACACCGGCTTCTACGGCGACGCTATGTGGCTCGACATGACCCACACCAACGAAGTGTACGGCAAGTACAGCTTCGGCAAGGACACCGGAGTGGCCAACGGCTCTTTGAAGATCTACGGCGGCAGGGAATCCGACATAATCAAGGGCGGCGCATGGAACGTGCCCGTACCTGAAGAGGACGCCTTCTGCTATGCGGGCGCCAACCTCGACCTCAAGCTGTATATCTTCAACGCAGGCTTCCATTACTACACCGAGACATACGATGTCGGCGGAATGTACGCTGGCATAATCAACAAGTACACGGCGTACGTCAACACCGAGCTTGACCTGATCACCGACGTGCTCAAGGCCAAGGCCGGATGGGAAGGCGTCTTCGGTGACTTCACCGCGAAGAACTACCAGAAGGCGTACGGAGAACTCAGCCTCAACACCACGTTCTTCATGAAGTGGAACCTGGCTGCGAACCTCGGCGTGTACTTCAAGAGCACGACGATGTTCAAGGCGTACGCGGACGCGAAGCTGACCTACAACATCACGGATAAGGCCAGCCTGTACGCAAAGGCGAACTTCGAGTACAGGAACAGCGTCGACGTTGCTGATCCCGACGGTATCGTGATGGGCGCAGGCATCGGATACAACCAGAAGATATTCAATGCCACCAGCCTGGTCGCGACCTTCGACACCAAGTACGTCAAGTACACGTACAATCCGGGCGGATATGCCGACAACCTAGTCAATACCCTCGGCATAAAGCTCAGCACCACGTTCTAGGCAAGACGAGGCAGACCCCGGGGGAGGATATCCCCCGGGGTTTTCTATTTTCTGCGCAATAAACGTTATAATATAATAGTATCTCCGGAGGATGTGAGCATGAGATTCGTTATCGGAGTAGACCCAGGCTCCAGCAAGGTGGGGCTTGCGCTCCTGGACGGGGAAGGCAGGCTCATAAAAAGGCGGATAGTCGCCCGTTCGGAAGCCGCAAGCGAGATCGCATGCCTGGCAGCGAATAAGCATGCTACGATCGCTCTGGGCAACGGCACGACAGCGAAGCAGCTCGTATCGGAGATCAGAGCCGCGCTCAAAGACGGCGGTTCGGTGGATATCGTGATGGTGGACGAGATGAACTCCACATTGGAGGGAAGGACCAACTACCTGACGGATAACAGACCGAAAGGCCTGGCGGCGCTCATACCGATGGGGCTGAGGAGCCCAAAAAGGCACTGGGACGACTACGTCGCAGAGGTCATAGCGAGAAGATACCTCGGTTGTGACGAGCTGGGCGAAGAATGAAGGAAGCTTAAGGATCTCGCAGAATATTAAAATTTGAAGGAAGGACGGGCTTGGGCGTGAGGATCATTCCGGGCATAAGGCTTAAAAGAGCGTTGTTGGGCGCCTTGCTGGTGCTCATCATAGCCATGCCCGCAGCGGCGCTTACACCGGAGCCTGAGATATTGAAGACCGACGACTGGAGATACAGGGCGCTTTCGGAGCTTGCCGCGAACGGCACGCTTGACATCAAAGATTCACCCTACTACCTGACCAAGATACCAATCAACGTGGATTTCGCCGTCGCGTCGGTCGAAAGGGCCCTAATAAAGCTCGGGATCAAGGAGCTGGACCTTTCCAACGCGGCTTCCATAGATATCGGCATCATGTCGACGAACAAGAAGCTGACCGCAAGGGAAGCGTGGCTTTTGAACGATCTTATAAAGGAGTTCTCCGTGAAGCTCGACCAGAGGGGAGTAATAGGCAAGAAGGTCGTCTCGGCCGCCCAGCAGGGAACGAGCAGCGACTATTCGTTCTTGATACCGGCCACGGCCTCTACTGAGAGCGATACGGGATCCTCAGTCCTTTCGCTGAACGACGTCCTCAAGAAGATAAACATGCCTTCGGCGATATCCCAAGCTTCCCTGACCATGACCCAGCAGAGCCAGATAACCAGCCCCATAACGGCGTCCATAGGATCCCTCCAGCTAGAGACGATAAACCCCGAGACGTCGAAGGTGGTCAGCCTGTTCGAGGTGCTTAACGTAAGCGCCTCCGTATTCGCAGACGACCAGAAGCAGGAGAATAAATCCAGCGCCGGCATAGGCCTTACGCTCGGCAACCAAGGCGGAGGGCTTACGCTTGACTACAAGATGACTGGTAGCAAGGACGAGGATTCCAACATGAAGGACCTCATAGCCACCACAGGCGTCGGGGTCAAGTACCAGATCAGCAGCATAGTGCCGCTGAAAAGCGTGGATGACAGCCTTACGATAAAAGCCGGCTACAACATCGAGAGCAGTGATCTGAAGACCGCCGCGATGAACGGCATCGAGCTGCAAGCGTCCGCCTCCCTAGGGATATACTACAAGCTGCTTCTGGGCGATTCTGCGTTCGTGCAGGCGGGATACCAGGTGGAACAGGTGAGGAACATAATCGCCTCCGGTGCCGTGTCGACGAAATCGTGGCTTTATGACGACAGCTCGCCACTGAGCTGGATATTCAAGGGCTCTCTCAGGCTTAACAGCGACATAGGCGTAAAGCAGCTGGCGGGGATAGACCTTGGGTACAAGTTCTACAAGGATGCGTCCATAATGGTAGGATACCGCCTGATAGACTTCTCGGATTTCGACAAGATCGACCTCAAGGAGAACCTGACGGCCCTTGGGATCAGCATCAAGTTCTGATTGTTACGGAGCGTGAAGAGATGAAATTCAAAAGCACCCTTTCGACAACCGCCTTTACGGCGATGCTGTTGGCATTGGTCCTATCCGCTGCGGCCCTTTCGGCGCCGCCTCCCATGTCATCCACGGAAATGCTGACTACGCTGGAGAAGACACTCTACGGCAGCCCAGTGGAAGGGGCCATAATCCCTCGCGTGGCGGCCTTGGAGACGGTGATACTGGGCAAAGCAGGCGAAGGCACCCTGACCGAGAGGGTCAACAGGCTGTGGGAGCAGCTCGGAGGTGGAAGAGAAGGCGTACTCAGCCTTGATTATAAGATCAAGCTCGCGCAGTGGATCGTGAACGGCAAAGTCCGGCAGGGTTCCCTCCTGGAGAGGCTGTCGGCCCTTGAAGACGTCCTGTTCGGATTCGTAAGCAAGGAATCCCTTCCGGTCAGGATAGAGAGGATGATAGAGACGACCACGGGGAAAGGCGGCGTCGATGCGACGTATGCGAAGCTCGCGGCTGGCACTCCCGTGAAGATAATAATTAAAACGGCCCTGAAGTCCAGCTCGACGAGGCCCGGCGACAAGGTGGTCATGGAGGTCGCAGAGGACGTGTTCATAGGCGACAGGCTCGCCATACCTTCCGGGATGCAGTGGACGTCTGAGGCTGCCGATCCTACCAAGTCGAACAAGTACGACCTAAAGAACCTGCTGGAGTTGGTACTAGAGCCGGTCCTTGCCATAGACGGCACACCGGTGAGACTGTACGCCGATGATGGCGCCGTTTCAGCCACCCAGATTCTGACAGGACTTCTTATTTGCCAAGGGGAGCGGCCGGAAAGGTTGGGCTTCTTCGCCCTAGGCACCGCGGTGGACAGGCTGTTGCCCGGCAACAAGAACCTAGATATCATTAATGGGACGAAGATCGTCCTTTCGGTTAGGGAGGATGTCTCCGTAGTATCGGCGAAGGTCAGATAAGAGGGCCCTATATCGGGATGGAACATAAGGGCGTACTCGGCACAGGAGGGGCATATGTCGGAATACAAGCTGTTCACCAGCGAATCGGTGACAGAGGGGCATCCGGACAAGGTATGTGACAGGATATCGGATGCCATACTGGATGAGATATTGATCAAGTACGAAGGCAGCAAGGACAGGCTAAGGGCAAGGTCCGCGGTCGAGACCCTCGCCACCACAGGCATGGTCCTCGTGGCGGGCGAGATAACCTGCGACGTCTACGTGGAGATCCCCGAGATCGTCAGGAATTCGGTGAAAGAGATAGGCTATAACAGCCCCAAGCAGGGATTCGACGGCAACACGTGTGCTGTGCTGACGGCGATTCACGAACAGTCGGAGAACATAGCCAGCGCCGTGAACCGCCAGAACCTTGCGGCCGGCGACCAGGGCATAATGTTCGGATATGCGACCGACGAGACGCCGGAGCTGATGCCCATGCCAATCATGGTTTCCCACAGGCTCGCCGAAAGGCTAGCCAAGGTGAGGAAATCCGGGGAGCTGGTATGGGTCAAGCCGGACGGCAAGACCCAGGTTACCGTCGAATACGACGAGAAGGGAAGGCCCGTCGGACTGGATACCATAGTGGTGTCCACCATGCATGACGTCGGGACCGACCAGGAGACGATAAAGCGCGATGTCTTCGAGAAGGTAATAAAGCCGGTGGCCGCGGATTACGGCTTCTACTGTGCGACTTCGCCGGACATGAGGTGCGAGATCGGCAAGAGCTTCGGCGTCCATTTCGAAGGCTCAAGGAGCACCACGAACATATACATCAACCCCAGCGGCATGTTCCACTTCGGCGGCCCTAACGCCGACACGGGCCTCACCGGCAGGAAGATCATAGTCGACACGTACGGCGGCATGGCCCCGCACGGCGGAGGCTGCTTCTCCGGAAAGGACGCCACCAAGGTGGACAGGTCGGGCAACTACACCGCAAGGTACGTGGCCAAGAACATCGTCGCCGCAGGCCTTGCGAAGAGGTGCGAAGTGGAGCTGGCATACGCGATCGGGGTCGACCATCCGGTCGCGGTCAACGTAAATACGTTCGGCACGGGCAGGATCGGCGACGAGCGGATAATGAAGCTCGTCAAGGAATCGTTCGACCTTACGCCAACTGGCATGATAGAGAAATTCGGGCTGTTCGACGTAAGCCGCGACGGCTTCAACTACAAGAGGCTTTCGAGCTACGGCCATTTCGGCCGCAAGGCGGAGCATGCGCCGTGGGAAGCCACGGACACCGCGGAAAGGTTGAGATAGGGACGATCAGAGGCGGCCCGGCCTCTATGAGGGCGCCGGGCCGCCTTTCTGTTCCCGCGATGATGCCATGGAGAGGATAGAGGCCACAATCCAGAGGGTCACCTTCAGGAACGAGGAGAACCTGTTCACGGTAGTAAGGCTCAAGGTGGACGGGACGAAGGGCGAGGTGACCGCCACGGGCAAGTTCCCCACCGCCAAGGCGGGGCAGCTGGTCGTCGTCATGGGCGAGTGGACCGTACATCCGACCTACGGCAGGCAGCTTGCGGTCGCCGAGGTGGAGTACACGGAGCCCAAGACCAAGAAGGGCATAGAGAAGTACCTGGCCTCGGGGATAATCCCTGGCATAGGCCCGTCGAAGGCAAGGGCCATAGTGGAGCACTTCGGTACTAAGGCGCTGGAGATACTCGACGAGGACCCTTCGAAGCTCCTTGAGATAAAGGGCTTCGGAGAGAAGATGGTGCAGAAGATAGCCAAGGGCCTTTCCGAGCACAAGGCGGTAGAGAGGATAATGGTGTTCCTAAGAGGGCACGGCGCCACCCAGTCAGACGCTATCAAGATCTACAAGGCCTACGGCGACAGGGCGATAGAGACCATAAAGGAGAACCCCTACAAGCTTGCGGCGGAAATCAGGGGCATAGGCTTCAAGAAGTCTGACGCGATAGCTTCGGAGCTGGGCTTCAGGAACAACCACCCGTATAGGGTGATGTCAGGGGTATCACATTTCCTCATGGCCGATTCCGACGAGGGCCATTGCTACTCCGACCTGGACGAATTCTCCCCCCGTGTTGCCGGACTGCTGGGCGTGGACGAGAACGACGTGAGGAAGGCCGCGGTCTCGATGGACGGCGGCGAGGTGGCGCTTGAGGACGGCCACAGGCTCTTCTGGGCCCCGCTATGGTATGGCGAGCGCGGCGTCGCGAAGCTCATGTCCAAGCTCATGGACACCGGATTGTGGAAGATGGAGGGCCCGGGCGAGGACGAGATGGAAGCGCTCGATGCCGAATGCGGCCTCGAGCTCGCAGACGCCCAGAAGGCCGCCGTCAGGGCCGCCATGTCCAACGGCATAAGCATATTGACGGGAGGCCCCGGCACCGGCAAGACGACCACGATAAAGGCGATAATCGCCCTGTATGAGAGAAGAGGCTCCAAGGTGCTGCTCGCGGCGCCGACCGGCAGGGCCGCCAAGCGCATGAGCGAGGCAACAGGAAAGCCGGCGATGACGATCCATAGGTTATTGGAGTTCCAGCCCAGAGAGGACGGCTGGAGGTTCGCCAGGGACGAGAACAATACGATAAAGTGCGACGCTCTCATCATCGACGAGATGTCCATGGTCGATATCATGCTGATGTACAGCCTGCTCAAGGCCATTAAGCCCGGCACGGTGCTGGTGCTTGTGGGCGACGTCGACCAGCTCCCTTCGGTCGGCCCCGGCAACGTCCTGAGGGACCTGATAGATTCCAAGACCATAACCACCACCGAGCTCACTGAGATATTCAGGCAGGAAGGCCAAAGCGGCATCGTGACCAACGCCCACAGGATCAACGAGGGGGAATTCCCCGACCTATGGGGCAAGGAGGACTTCAGGTTCGTCCAGAAGGAAGAACCGACGGAAGTCGCATCGGCAATCATCGACCTGGCATGCCGCATCATTCCCTACAAGCTCGGCCTGGACCCGGTATCGCAGGTCCAGGTGCTGTCGCCAATGAGGAAGGGCACCGCCGGCGTGGAGAACCTTAACTTGATGCTGAGGGAGAAGCTCAATCCGCCGAGGAAGGAAAGGCCGGAGCTCAAGTACGGCTTCACAAGCTTCAGGCGGGGCGATAAGGTGATGCAGACCAGCAACAACTACGAGAAGCTCGTCTGGAACGGCGACATGGGCATAGTGACGTACGTAGACGCGGAAGAAGGCGAGCTGGTGGTGAGCTTCCCCGACCCCGAGGGCGACAGGTCCGTGAAATATGCACAGCAGGAACTGGACCAGCTGGAGCTAGCGTTCTGCATCTCGATACACAAGAGCCAGGGAAGCGAGTACCAGGCGGTGGTCATGCCCATCACGACGTCGCACTACATGATGCTGAGGAGGAACCTCGTCTATACCGGCATAACCAGGGCGAGGTCCTATGTGGCGATAGTCGGCACGAAGAAGGCGATGGCCATAGCCATAAGGAACGCAAGCGTCGCCGAAAGGCGGACCAGGCTTGCCCAAAGACTTCGCGAAGGCGACCTTGAAGAAGTATAAAAGGGCTAGTTAGCAGGCAATCAGGTACTTTATGTTGAACACGGCATCAGAGGTGATGGCCGTGTTCTTCTTTATCTATCACATAGAAAAAGGCCCGTACGGCGGTACTGGCGTCGGTATGAGCCCATGCCCCGAATACGACCTGCTTATGGCCCTTGAGGATGGGCTGGCTACCATGCACGTAATATCGCCGCCCATGAAGCTGGCGCAGGCCTTCAGGGCACTCAAGGACGTTAAAGAGCAAGCCGACAAGGACTTGAAAAGGTCCTTTGGCAGGGTGGCGAGGAGCGTGGCGATCTACGGGGCGGGGGCGAAGATGCCATCGTCCCCCGTTAGGGTGCACGCGGTTTCGCAGCCTCCCAAAGAGGAGGTGGAGAAAGTCGCAAGGCTGCTGGAGACGAGGATCAAGGGAAGGATACTAAGGTTCGCGGAGCTGCGCGCGCTTCTGGAGCCGAGCGGCCCGTCCATGGTCGCGATGGCGGCGCAGCGCCTTATCTTAAGATCCGGCATGCTGGTGATGCCGGGGATAGCGTACAGGGGCTACGGCGGTCGAGTATGTTCCAGGTGCGGGGCCACCGCCGGCTTCGTGATGACGGACTGCTCATCATGCGGCTCTTCCTGCTGCCTCATATGCGGAGAATGCGCGGCCATGGGAAGCGTGAGCGAGTGCGAACCGCTGTACGCCATGCCGGCGGCTCCGGGGAAGAAGGAGGCCGATCGGCGCCATGAGCCGGTACTGAGGTATGAGCTGACGTCGGCTCAGAAGAGGGCGTCTGGCAAGATCAGGGATTGGTACCTTGAAGGAAAAGGGGACGAGGCGCTCGTATGGGCGGTCTGCGGGGCGGGCAAGACGGAGGTCAGCTTCGCGGCCATGGCAGAGGCCCTCAACAGGGGCGAGAAGGTGCTGTACGCCGCGCCCAGAAGAGACGTCGTGGCCGAGATAGGCGAGAGGATCCAAAGCGCCTTCCCCCAGGCCTCCTGCTCCTCCTATTATTCCGGCAGCACCGCAAGGAGCAACAGGCTCACTAACATCACAGTCGCGACGACGCACCAGGCGTTGAGGTTCTACCGCTGCTTCGACCTTACCGTCCTCGACGAGGTCGACGCATTCCCATACCAAGGTTCGAGGATGCTAGAGCACGCAGTAAGGAGGGCGAGGTACGAGACAGGCAAGACGATCTTCATGTCGGCGACGCCTTCCAAGCAGCTCATGGACGATTCAAAAAAGGGGCTGATACTCACGGCGAGGATATCTGCCAGGCACCACGGACACCCGTTGCCGGTGCCGGAGGTGGCGGCCATCGGCCCGCTTTCGAGCGGGATGATATCCAATGATAAGGTGGTACCGCCGTCAGGGCTTATGGACGCGGTAAAGGAGAGCCTGGTGGAGGGGCATAAGCATTTCGTCTTCGTCCCTAGGAAAGCAGCCGCGGAAGCAGTCTCGAAGACCATCTTAGGTGCGCTGGAAAAAGAGGCCGAGCACAATCCCGTCGTCGGCTGGTCCCATTCTTCCGACCCCGACCGCGAGAGGAAGAGGAGGGCCTTTACCGCAGGAGGGATGGATGTGCTGGTCTGCACTTCTATAATGGAAAGGGGCGTCACGGTGCCGGGATGTGACGTGACAGTGCTCGGGGCGGACAAGGATTCGGTGTTCGACTATAGGTCGCTGGTGCAGATGGCAGGAAGGGCGGGGCGCCAGAAGGCGCGGCCGACCGGAAGGGTCACCTTCGTGTGCGAAAAACCAAACGCAGACATAAAGCAGGCCATAGAGATAATCACCGAGATGAACGACGATGCGCTGAAAAACGGGTTTTTGGTAAAGGAGGGCCTCGAAGATGGAGATTGCTGAGAAGGTCGGCAGGGCCGCTCGGAAGCTCATATATTCTGCGTTCCCTGAACCTCATCGGTGTCTGGCCTGCAAGGATGCCCTCACCAGGGAGGCTTTGGGCATCAAGCTCTGCCACGCATGCTCTTCAAAGCTGGCCACGGCGATCGTATTCATGAGGGAACCTGGCGGAAGCGGGGGCGGTCTCAGACGATCAGCCGTCAGTCTCAGCTCCGAGGCAGGATGCCTTGCAGACATACTCATAGCAGGAGGTAAAGACGGCCATGCGGCACTTTCCAAGGCAGTAGCCCATGCAGTCCCCATCATTGAGTACATGGGAGTGGATTCTGTATACACGATGCAGGCAAGGCCTAAGGTGGGTAAGGATATGCCGATGAATGCGCTTGGAAGGTCCATGGCGGCCGCTTTCGTCTGCAGGTACATGGGAGCCATACCGTCCGCAGGCGGATCATGGCAGGACGCCAGCATCTCCAGGTATTCGGGGAAGGGCCTCGGCAGGGGGCAAGCCTCATCGTATCCGCTCATGCTCTTGCCGTATGGGCAGGACCTCGATCCTGCGGTCGACCTGCTCGCCGTGCGCGGCGCGGTGAAGATCATGACGGTGCAAATAGGGAGGTATCATGTTGAGCAGGATAGGGTATAATTATCTAATCGTAACTTAGCATGGAGGAGAGATTACCATAGCATTACTAGTCGCCCTGTCCCTTGCCGTAGTCCTTATCCTCATAAGGCTCAAGCTCCCCAACGGCCTCGCTATGTCCGCGGGAGCCCTGGTGGTGACCATAGCTTCCGGCATGGACCTTGCGGGCATAGCAAGGACCGCCTGGGACACGCTGAGATCGCTGCAGACGATCAGCATCCTGGGCACAATGCTCCTTGTGATGGCCCTAGAGAGCCTGATGACGAGGTACGGGCTCATAGACCGCCTGATAGCCTCCCTCGGGAAGCTGATCCCCGACAGAAGAGCACACATGATGATACTGCCTGCTTTCATGGGGCTTCTTCCCTCCGCGGGAGGGGCTTTGCTCTCATGCCCGATGGTCGACAAGGCGTCGGACGGTTCTGGGATGAGCCCCGAGCAGAAGGCATTTACCAATTTCTGGTTCAGGCACATAATGGAGTTCATAGCTCCGGTCTATACCGCGCTGATAATCCTGACCCAACTTACGGAACTGCCGATGGCATCCGTGCTTCGTCCCCTGCTGCCCATGGCGGCGATCGCGACATTGGCGGGCCTTCCGGTTTCCTTTGCCAGGGCGAGGAAGGCAAAGCCCGCAGCGAGGGCCAAGGCAGCTGATGAAAAGGCCGCTGGCTTTAGGGGCGCCCTGAAGGATCTGGCCTTGTCATTCGCTCCGATCGTCGTGGTGCTGGTCCTCGTGATAGCATTCGGGCTTTCCCCGATGGTCGCGCTGTTGCCGGTAATCCTGGCGTTGGTAGTCATCTTCAGGCCGACCGCCAAGGACTTTAAGGAGATGGCGGTTAAAGTCCTCAACCCGGGGATAATCACGATGGTGCTCGGCATCATGTTCTACAAGGAAGCTCTTTCCGCTTCCGGCGGCATAAGCGCGCTGGCGGATGCTTTCACAAGGCTCGGGCTTCCGATGCGGGCAATGATCGTAGCCTTGCCGTTTAGCGTCGGGCTGCTCACGGGCATGTCCTCCGTGACGATGGCGCTGGCGCTTCCGATACTAATATCGATGTACGGCCTCGGGGCCATGACGCCGCACGTGGCCGCCCTTGCCTATGTCGGCTGCAACATGGGCATGAACCTTACCCCCACCCACCTGTGCTTGGTGCTTACGGTCGGCTATTTCAAGGTGGACCTCATCAAGGTCATAGGCATGATCTTCATCCCCGCGATGGTGACGCTCGCCGCGGCCCTGCTCATACTCGCCTGATTGGAGGAACCTGGGCACATGGAGGGCCGTTCTAGTAAGTGAGGGCGCTAATGCCCAAGACGGAGCGCATCCCAGGCAGTACACGCTAGAACGGTCAGGCGTCAAGTACATGTCGCAACGGATGCCTAGAAAGCGGATAATGAATATAAGGGGGCGTCAGGACCGAAGCAAGAAGGAATCCAAAGCACCGGAGTTGAAACGGTAAGTACGGCAACGACCGGCATAATACTGAAAGGAGCTGGTCAAATGGACATCATTTTCAAGAGCAGGAATTTCGAGATCACAGACGCGCTCAAAGCCTATACCGAGAAGAAGCTCGCAAGACTGGTGAAGTACTTCGAGCCCGAGAAGATGGAAGCCCAGGCGATGATGAGCATGCAAAGGGGCATCCACACGCTGGAAGTGACGCTCAACGTCCGTGGCCTGCTGCTTAGGTGCGAGGAGAAGACCGGGGACATGTACGCTTCCATAGACGGGGCGGCCGACAAGCTCGAAAGGCAGATCCACAAGTTCAAGACCAGGATCAACAGGAAGATCCGGGAGACCCACGGCCAGGTTGTCGCGCCAATCGCGCCCGGCCCCGGCGAGGAGCCGGAACCGGTCATAGTCAAGACGAAGAGGTTCGAGTTCAAGCCGATGACCTCCGAGGAGGCGGTCATGCAGATGGACCTTCTCGGGCACGATTTCTTCGTGTTCACCAACACGGACAACAAAGGACATGTATGCGTAGTGTATCGCCGCAAGGACGGCAACTACGGACTTATAGAGCCCGAACAATGAATGGGGAAACCTAACATGGATGGGCTTCCGTAAGGGAGCCCATCCGCTTTTTGTTATGACGGGAAGAGGTGCGATCAAGAGTGCTCAGTATGGTCGTATTCGAGGGCGGGCGCCCGAACGGGAAAGTGGATACCTGGCTATCCGGCATCAGGGGTAGGATGGCAGCTGAACTGGCCCTTAAAGGCCTGGGCTGCGGCGCTTTCGCCGAGGTGCTGCTCGTGGGCGACAGGGACATAGAGACGGATCCCAGGATCCGCAAAGTGGATTCCTCGCATTACAGGCCCTTCCATTTCGGCAGGGCCCTTACGAGGGTTCTGAAGGAGCAGGAGATCGACGGCTTCTGCTATTTCTCAGGCGGCTCGGCGTCTCTTTATTCAGAGGCCGACCTTATGAGGTTCGCAAGGACCGTGGAAAGAGAAGAAGGCGCCATCGTCGCGAACAACGCTTACTCGGCGGACTTCTTCGGCTGCTCGACCAGCTCGGCCTTCCTGTCGGAGGACCTTCCCGACCAGGACAACTGCATGCCGATATACCTGGCCGATAGAGGAAGGGCGAAGCTCGCCCCTCTTCCGTATTCGCCCGAGGCCAGCTTCGACGTCGACACGCCGACCGATGCCATAATACTGGCCATGAGCGGCAGGTGCGCGGGCACGATAGAGGATGCCGTGATGGAAGGCCCCCCCGGCATGCCGGAAGGCAGGTTCAGAAGGTGCGTCCAGAGGATCAGGGGCATCAAGGAGCTCATGCACAAGGAGTTCACGGACATCACGCTCATGGGAAGGGTCGGCCCCGCCTCGGTGATGGAGCTCAACAGGCTGACCAGGTGCAGGTACAGGCTGTTCTCGGAGGAGAGGGGAATGCGGTCCTTCGGAAGGGACGCAGAGGGCACGGCGCGCACTTTCATGGCCGGCATGATGAGGATGATGGGAGTAAAAGGCGCGCTGGAGTTCATGATGTCCCAGACCGAAGGCTTTTTATTCGACGACAGGGTGCTGTTCGCCGCCATGGGCGCAAAGCCGAGAGCCGAGGAAAGGTACTTGTGCGACCTGATGGCATGGGAGCTGCTGCCCGAAGGGTTGTTGAAGGATCTGGCGAAGGCGGCCCTGGAAGTCGACGGGGTCTGCCTAGGCGGCCATAGCCTTGTGAACTCCGGGGCCGTCGTACTCGCAGGACAAGCCTGATGCTGTGGTAAAATAATATAGTTAAACGTTATTAGGAGTGTTGTGATTGTTCGGATTCCTAAAGAAAGCGTTCGACCCCACGAAGAAGGAGCTGGCCGCACTGGCTGAGACGGCCGCCAAGGTGCTGCAGAAAGAACAGCAGATGAAGGGCCTCACAGACGAGGAACTGGCGGCCCTGACGCCTTCTTTCAGGCAGAGGATCGAGAACGGTGAGGGCATAGACCAGCTGCTCCCGGAGGCGTTCGCCGCGGTGCGCGAGGTCTCGGTGAGGACCCTTGGCCTAAGGCACTACGACGTGCAGGTCATGGGCGCCGCTGCCCTTCACAGCGGGCGCATAGCGGAGATGAAGACGGGCGAGGGCAAGACGCTCGCCGCGACCATGCCCGTATACCTCAACGCCCTTACAGGAAAGGGCGTCCACGTCGTGACCGTAAACGACTACCTTGCGAAGAGGGACTCTGAGTGGATGGGCCCCATATACAAGGCGCTGGGCTTGACTGTAGGCGTGATCATACACGACCAGACCCCGGCCGAGCGGCGCGAGCAGTACATGTGCGACGTGACCTACGGCACGAACAACGAGTTCGGCTTCGACTACCTGAGGGACAACATGGTCACCTCGATGGAGAACAGGGTCCAGCGCAAGCACCACTACGCGATAGTGGACGAGGTGGACTCCATACTCATAGACGAGGCAAGGACCCCCCTCATCATATCCGGCCAGGCCGAGGACTCCGGCCCCACGTACGCGACGTTCGCCAGGATAGCGCAGTCCCTAGAGCCGGAGGTCGACTACACCGTCGACGAGAAGGCGAGGACCGTCGCGATCAACGAGCCGGGCATAGACAAGATCGAGAAGAGGATAAACGTAGAGAACCTCTACGACGAGGTCAACATAGAGCTCATGCACCACGCCCAGGCGGCGCTCAAGGCCAAGGCGCTGTTCAAGCGCGACCGGGACTACATCGTCAGCCCGGACGGCCAGGTGATAATCGTGGACGAGTTCACGGGGCGCCTGATGCACGGGCGCCGCTACTCGGACGGCATACACCAGGCGATAGAGGCTAAGGAGGGCGTCAAGGTGCAGGAAGAGCACCGCACCATGGCGACCATCACCTTCCAGAACTACTTCAGGATGTACGAGAAGCTCTCCGGCATGACAGGTACGGCCAAGACCGAGGAGGACGAGTTCAGGAGCATCTACGGCCTCGACGTCATAGAGATACCCACGGCGAAACCCATGATAAGGCTGGACAACCCGGACGCGGTGTTCAAGAGCCAGAGGGCGAAGTACGATAACATCGTCGCCGACATAGAAGACTGCTACAAGAGGGGCCAGCCGGTCCTCGTCGGCACCGTGAGCATAGACAAGAACGAGGCCCTCTCCGAGATGCTAAAGCGCAAGGGCATAAAGCACCAGGTGCTGAACGCCAAGTTCCACGAGAAGGAAGCTGAGATAATAAAGCTGGCCGGACAGAAAGGCGCCGTCACCATAGCCACCAACATGGCCGGCCGCGGCACCGACATAGTCCTGGGCGATGGGGTGCCCGCCCTTGGCGGCCTGCACGTCATAGGCACCGAAAGGCATGAGAGCAGGCGCATAGACAACCAGCTGAGGGGCCGTTCCGGTCGCCAGGGCGACCCTGGCTCGTCCAGGTTCTACGTCGCCATGGACGACGACTTGATGAGGCTGTTCGGCGGGGAGAACATAGGCAAGATCCTTGGCATCATCGGCTGGAACGAGGGCGAGGCGATCGAGCACCCGCAGCTGTCCAGGCAGATCGAGGCGGCCCAGAAGAGGGTCGAATCAAGGCACTTCGACATGAGGAAGCACCTGCTGCAGTACGACGACGTCATGAACAAGCAGAGGGAGGCTATCTACTCCCAGAGGGACGTGATACTGCGCGGCGAGAACATCAAGGAACGCTCGGTCGAGCTGTGCAAGAAGACCGCCGAGGGGCTCGCCAGGGCGTTCGCCGACGAGAAGGGCCATCCCGACGAATGGGACGTCGAAGGGCTGGCGGAGCAGCTCACCCAGCTGGTGGGCCGGCGCATCATAGCGGACGGGCTCAAGGCCTCGGACTGGAAAGGCCTGATCGAAGGGATAGACGCCGCGATAGCGGATTCATACGAGCAAAGGGAGCTCACCGTGGGCAGCGACCGCATGAGGGCGCTCGAAAGGGCGATAATGCTCTATCTCATCGACAATAAATGGGTGGACCACCTATCGAACATAGAGCTGCTCAAGGAGGGCATCGGGCTCAGGGCCTACGGACAGCAGGACCCGCTCATCGAATATCGCAAGGAATCCTTCAACATGTTCAACGACATGCTCCAGTCCATAGGCGAGGACTTCATCAAGCTCGTCATGAGGGTGCGTTTCCGCGAGGAGGGCGAGGAGGCCAAGCCTCCCGTGAAGTCCGTGTTCAAGAACGTCGCCACCAACAGGTCCCAGGAGGGGCACAAGGAACCGGTAAAGGCGAAGGACAAGGTGGGAAGGAACGACCCGTGCCCTTGCGGCAGCGGGAAGAAATACAAGAAATGCTGCGGGATGGGCAAATAGCCCGTAAGGAGAGGTAGAAGAAAACATGAGGGCGGAGCTCGCGACACCGATAGAGGAACTGGATTCTCACATAGAGCGCATGCGCTCCTACATGCTCATCGACGACAAGCTCAAGAAGCTGGAAGAGCTGCACGAGCAGGCCTCGGCGCCCGATTTGTGGGACGACCGGGAGAAGGCGCAGAAGCTGATGCAGAAGATAGCGTCGATGGAAGCGCCCATCGAGAAGTACAACTCGTTCAGGTCCAGGATCGAGGACATCGAGACTCTCGCCGAGATGGCCGACGAGGAGGACGATGAGGATACTTGCGGGGAGTGCCTGCACATGATTGCGGCGCTGAAGAAGGACCTGGAACACGCCGAGATGGCCACCATGCTGTCCGGCGAGTACGACTCTGGGGACGCGATAGTCTCTATACACCCCGGCGCTGGGGGCACCGAGAGCAATGACTGGGCTCAGATGCTCTTCAGGATGTACACCCGCTGGGCCGAGACGAGCGACTTCGGCGTTGAGGTGGCGGACTACCAGCCCGGCGACGAAGCGGGGCTTAAAAGCGCTACTTTCTTCGTGAAAGGCGAGAACGCGTACGGCTACCTCAGGTCCGAGAAGGGAGTCCACAGGCTCGTGAGGATATCCCCGTTCGACGCTTCGGCCAGGAGGCACACATCGTTCGTATCGGTGGACGTGCTGCCTGAGATCAAGGACGCGCAAGTGGAGATAAACCCCGAGGACCTGAAGATCGACACCTACAGGAGCGGCGGGGCCGGAGGCCAGCACGTCAACAAGACCGAGAGCGCCATAAGGATAACCCATATCCCCTCGGGCATCATAGTCTCGTGCCAGAACGAGAGGTCCCAGTACAACAACAAGGAAGTCGCGATGAGGATACTCAAGGCGAGGCTGGTGCAGAAGCAGCGCGAGGAGCAGGAGCGCAAGATAGCCGAGATGCGCGGAGAGCACATGGAGATTGCATGGGGCAGCCAGATCAGGTCCTATGTGTTCCAGCCGTACACCATGGTGAAGGACCACAGGACCGGTTGGGAGACGGGCGACATCAACTCGGTGATGGACGGGGAGCTGGACGAGCTCATCGACGCTTATCTGAGGATGAAAGTGGCGGACTCGCAGAAGTCCTAGCCCGCCGGAGGTGCAGAGGGATGTCTATCAAGTACCGGAGATACGCGACGCTCGCGGCCATAACCATGGTCGCGGTGGCCGCGCTGCTTTCCGCATACGCAGCAGGCGACAGGAACAAGCGTGAGATGTCGTACCGCACGGTGGAGATATGCCTGGACTATGACGATTTCTCCGGCCTTGCGGTGCAATGGCCCGAAGGGGTGGAGAGCTACTGGCACGCCCTCAAGACGGACGGCGCGACGTCCGTGGCGGTGTCGGAGCTCAGCATCGGCTGGCTGGAAGACGCAGGCTACCTCGCGGTGGCGCAGCTCCCCCCGGACGGGCCGAACGCAAAGCACCTCATGAAGCCGCTGAATGCCGAAGCTGCCAAGATACTTGCCAAAAGGCTCGCCGAGAGGCTCTTCGGGATGGTGAAGCCCGTAGCCGACGGCTATGAGATCACGGGAGTGTCGTACGAGACCTTGAGGTCGATCAACATAGGGCCAAACGATTTCGCAATAAAGCAGGTCAAGCTGGCCGGCCTCGACGTGGCCCTAAGGCTTTCGAGCTTTTCTGGCTTCGACGGCGGCTGGGTAGACGCCATATCGGACGTGATCGACGACGACATGCCGATCATATTCACGGAGAAGCAGGTTGGCGGCTTCCCCAACAGGCTGGAGGACGCAGCGCAGGCGTTCGAGGCCGAAGGGGCCGTGGTGGGGCAGGTGGAATTCGCAGGCCAGCTCGGTATGGACACGCTTGCAGACCTTATGGTGCCCAAAGTCGTCAGGGTGCACAGCATAACGCCTGAGGAACTGGCCAAGGGCATGCCCTTTGAGGTGGCGGTAGAGAGGTTCGCAAGGGCCGTCAGGGAAAGGTCGATGCGGCTTCTTTATGTGAGGCCGTACAAGTTCTCCGGAGGGGATACCGATCCTGCGGGCTACAACCTCGATTACGTCGGCGAAATAGCCCAGGCTGTTCGCGATTCAGGCTTCTCGTTAGGTAGACCCTTAGCACCTACGACCGGATTCCCCTGGGACCTCAGGTTCATCCTGGGCGTTGTCGCGCTGGGAAGCTCGGCGGCGGCATTCCTCGTCATCGCGCAGCTTCTTGGATACAGGACGGCCGCCTGGCTTACAGGCCTTATGGCCGTGGGCCTTCTTGCCGTCGCGATCGCGCTTCCGTATGCGCTCGGCCGGAAGATGATACCCTTCGCGGCATCCGTGGCGATGCCCTGCCTAGGAGTGTCGGCGTGGCTAGGCATCATGAGGTCAGGCAGGATCGGCGGCCTTGGAAGGTCGATCGTAAGCTGGGCTGCGGCTTCGGCCATAAGCGTCACAGGAGGTCTCATGCTCGCGGCCCCTGTCGCCGATACGGCGCACATGCTAGGAGTGGGCGTGTTCACGGGCATCAAGCTGGCCCAGGTACTTCCATTGGGCTTCGCCTTGCTGGCGTTCTGGGCGATCGCGCCGGGGCGCAAAGGCAAGTCCGACCTGAAGGGGCTGGCGGATGAGGCGGCAAGGCTGGGCATGGAGCCCATAAGATGGTGGCAGGCCGCGGTCGTGGGCCTGATAGGGGCCGTGGGGCTCTACATGGTCATAAGGTCGGGCAACTCCAGCCCGGCGCTCGTGTCGGACTTCGAGGCCGGCATAAGGAAGACCCTGGAGGAGATCTTGGTGTTCAGACCAAGGAGCAAGGAAGTCTTCATAGGCCATCCGGCGATGCTGATGGCAGGCGCGCTCATGGCCCTTGATGGCGCAAGGCCCTTCGCCATGGCGGCGTTCGTGCTGGGCATGGTCGCCCAGGTGTCCATGGTGAATACGTTCATGCACCTTCACACCCCGGTGGCGGCGACCCTGATAAGGACCGGGCTCGGACTTGCGATAGGCTTCGCACTGGGCCTCATCGCCGTCTGGGCGCTAAGGCTCGCAATAGCTTTCTTCCTTAGGCGGAGGCAGGCGCGATGAGGGTTAGCAAGATAGTGATGAACGGCTACTACGGGATGGGCAATTCAGGCGACGAGGCAGTTTTGGCCTGCGCTCTGGACGGCATCAGGAAGGCAAGGCCGGACGCCGTGATAACGGTCCTGTCGGGCGATCCAAAGCACACCTCGAGCACATACGGTGTGCGTTCGGCAGGAAGGAAGAGCATCGACGCCATATCGGCGATAAATTCCTGCGATCTTTACGTATCTGGCGGCGGGAGCCTGCTGCAGGACGCTACTTCGGCGGCTTCCGCGGTGTACTATTCGGCCCTCATGTTCGCGGCGAAGCTTTTTGGGAAGCGCTACGCCATATACGCGAACGGGGTCGGGCCACTAAAAAGGGGCTGGGTGAGGTGGCTCGTAAGGAGCGCCGTGCAGGGAGCTTCCAGCGTGAGCGTGAGGGATTCCGGCTCCATGAGGCTTCTTGAGCGCATAGGCGTGATTAGGGACGACATAATGCTCACGGCTGACCCGGTGTTTAGCATCGTGCCCGCAGATGTGCCGGACGTGATGCACGCAATCGAGGACGCGGCCGGAGCGGAAGCCGCCCAGGAGCTGAAGAAGGCGTGGGGCAGGCTCGCCATCGTTTCGCTAAGGCAATGGCCCGGCCTGGACGACGGCGCTAGCGCTCTCGGGGGGATGCTCGACATACTCAGGAGAAGAGGCTACGTGCCGATAGGCCTGGCTTTCCAGCCAGAGTCGGACACCGTGCCCCTGAAGCTCGCCGCCAAGGCGTCGACGCAGGGCATGCTAGTGATTCCCTGTAATTTCCATCCGAGCATAACAGCGGGAATCTTCAGGATGGCCGAGGTAACCGTGGGGATGAGGCTGCACAGCCTGATCATGTCGGCGGCCGCTTCGGTGCCTGCGCTCGGCATAAGCTACGACCCGAAGGTGGACGCGCTATTCGACATGCTCCCGCTGGGCGTCTCGGTGAAGGTGGAAGAGCTGATGGACAGGGGCGAGGGGGAGCTTGCGGCGCTGCTTGACGGGCTGGAAGGGCACAGTGCAAGGCTTAAGGCGACGCTTCCGGCAGTGGCGGCAAGGATAACAGGCGCAATCCAGCACATGATCACGAAGGCGGAGGAAGGCAGATGAGCATGCCGAAAGCGCAACTGTTCGGGCTTGGCGTCGATTTGGTGGACATGCAAGAGGCCGCCGGCATCGCGATGGGGCTGGTCCAAGGTAGTGGCGGCTACGTCGTGACGCTGAATCCTGAGATGTGCATGAGGGCGCTCGAGGATACCGAATTCGCCGATACGATAAAAGGCGCGGCCTTGGTCGTGCCCGACGGTATCGGGACGGTATGGGCCCTTAGGAGGCTCGGTCATAAAGATGTCCCTAAAGTGCCCGGCATCGAGCTGGCCGAAACCGTAGCTTCAAGGTGCGCCAAGGACGGCACGGCCGTCTACCTGCTGGGAGCGAAGCCGGGCGTTGCCGAAAGGGCTGCCGCCTACCTCGTTTTGAAGCACAAGGGGCTCAAGATAATCGGGGTCAAGGACGGCTATTACGGCAAGGAAGACGAAGGCAAGGTGGCCCGGGACGTGGCGGACTCCGGCGCCGGCGTGGTGTTCGTCGCCATGGGAGCAGGCAGGCAGGAATCCTTCATGCAGCTCGCCTGCTCTTTGAAGGCCGGCATCGCCATGATCGGCATAGGCGGGAGCTTCGACGTGTTCGCCGGGGACATAAAGAGGGCCCCGGACATGGTGAGGAAGCTCGGCCTGGAATGGTTGTACAGGGGGCTTACACAGCCCTCTAGGCTTAGAAGGCTGGCCAAGCTGCCCGCGTTCGCGCTCACGGTGCTGACGCGACCTAGCCTGGCCAGGAACGGAAGGACCGGATGACATCGGAGGTGGATGCGTAGATGTCCCTGACAAAAGATGAGAAGGCAACGATAGTAGAAAAGGCGAGGATCATCAGGAAAGACGTGCTGAGGATGGTCGCGTCGGCGGAATCGGGGCACCCGGGAGGGTCGCTCTCCTGCGCCGACATAATGGCCGTGCTCTATTTCCATGAGATGAGGCTGGACCCTAAAGATCCTAAGGACCCCGACAGGGACCGCTTCGTGATGTCTAAGGGGCACGCCTCCCCCGTGCTGTACGCCTCTTTGGCGGAAAGGGGCTTCTTCCCGGTGGAGGAGCTGATGAGCTTCAGGAAGATAGATTCAAGGCTGCAGGGGCACCCTTCGTTGAAGGCGCTTCCGTTCGTCGAGATGTCCACGGGCTCGCTCGGGCAGGGCATATCGGCGGCCAACGGCATGGCGATCGCGGCCAAGATGGACAAAAGGCCCGTAAGGGTCTACGTTATGATAGGCGACGGGGAGATGGAGGAGGGCGAGCTGTGGGAAGCGGCGATGACCGCGGTCCACAGGAAGCTGGACAACCTGGTCGCCATACTCGACTACAACGGCCTGCAGATCGACGGCAGCATAGAAGAAGTCAAGTCCCTGACCGGCATACCGGGAAGGTTCAGGGCCTTCGGCTGGCATGTGATTGAGATTAACGGCCATGACCCGGACGCGATAGCCGCGGCGTTCGACGAGGCGAGGACGATCAAGGGCAGGCCCTGCATGGTCATAGCTAAGACCATCAAGGGCAAGGGGGTCTCCTTCATGGAAGGCGAGGCCGGCTGGCACGGCAAGGCCCCGAAGCCAGAACAGCTGGAGCAGGCTCTTAAGGAGCTGGACGGAGGGGAGGCGTAGAAGATGGCTGATATGGTAGCGACGCGGGTGGCCTACGGCAAGGCGCTGGAGGAGCTGGGCGGAAGGTACGGCGACATCGTCGTCATGGACGCCGACCTTTCCAAGTCGACCATGACGGTGGGCTTCGCCTCCAAGTACCCGGACAGGTTCGTCCAGATGGGAATAGCGGAGCAGGACATGATGGCGACCGCCGCGGGCATAGCCACGATGGGCAAGAAGGTGTTCGCGTCCACTTTCGCGGTGTTCGCGGCGGGTAGGGCCTACGACCAGGTGAGGAACTCGATCGCCTACGGCTGCCTCAACGTAAAGGTGTGCGCCACCCATGCGGGCCTTTCGGTCGGTGAGGACGGCGCATCCCACCAGATGCTCGAGGACATCGCGCTGATGAGGGTGCTTCCCAACATGAGCGTGCTGTGCCCGGCCGACGCCACTTCGGCCGGATGGGCGGTAGAGGCCGCGTACGGCCACGACGGGCCGGTCTATGTGAGGCTTGGCAGGGCGCCGGTGCCGGTCTACCACCCCGAGGGGACCGCCTTTAGCATAGGCGGCTCCGTGCCGATGGCCAAGGGCGGGGACGTTACGATAATCGCGTGCGGGATGATGCTGGGCCCCGCCCTTGAGGCGGTCGGCCTCCTGGCGGACCAGGGCATATCGGCAGGGCTTCTGGATATGTACTCGATCAAGCCGCTGGATGAAGGCGCGGTACTTAAGGCCGCCGGATCGACCGGGGCGGTGGTGACCGCCGAGGAGCACAGCGTGATCGGAGGCCTCGGAGGCGCGGTATGCGAGCTGCTCTCAGGGAGGCTGCCGGTCCCGGTGGTGCGTGTGGGCGTGGACGACGTGTTCGGAGAATCGGGCAAACCCGCGCAGCTGATGGTGAAATACGGCCTCACCGCCGCTGACATAGCCGGCGCGGCGCTGCGCGCGATCGGCATGAAGAGGGACGCAATCAGGCCACAGGAGGTATAGCGAGTTGATCCAACTAAGGGGCGTAGGCAAGATATTCAGCAACAACGTGGTCGCCCTGAGCGGGGTGGACCTCGACATAAAAAGAGGCGACTTCGTGTTCCTCGTAGGCCCCTCGGGCGCGGGCAAGTCCACGCTCCTTTCGCTTCTGTACAGGGGCGTGAAGCCGACCAGGGGGGACGTCGTCGTCAACGGCGTCAACGTGAAGTCGTTGAAACACGGCGACGTGTGCGGCTTCAGGAGGAAGCTGGGCGTCATATTCCAGGACTTCAAGCTCCTGCCCGACAGGAACGTGTACAACAACGTATCGTTCGCGCTCGAGGTCATCGAGGCGCCTCCTAAGGACGTGGCCAAAAGGGTAGGCAAGGCATTGGACCTCGTGGGCCTCACCATGAAGGCGAAGGCCAGGCCCAACCAGCTGTCCGGCGGCGAGCAGCAGAGGGTGGCCATCGCAAGGGCGATAGTCAACGACCCCATACTGGTTTTGGCGGACGAGCCGACCGGGAACCTCGACCCTGAGACCTCGCGCGACATAATGGAGCTTCTTAGCGACATCAACGAGCTCGGCTCCACGGTGGTGTGCGCCACGCACAACAAGTCGATAGTGGACGAGATGCGCCGCAGGGTCATAGAGATGGAGCACGGCAAGATAATCCGCGACGAGAGAAGGGGTGTGTACAGCTTTGAAGGCCCGTTCTGTTAAGCTGATAGCCGGCCAGACGGCGAGGGGCCTCTTCAGGAACTTCGCACTCATGGCGCTCGTCGTGGTGGCCGCCTGCATGTTCGTCCTCGGCTCCACGCTCGCCGTGGCGCTCAACGTCACGAACATAGGCCTGCAGCTTCAAAGGCAGGTGGAGATAAAGGCCTTCCTGATGGACGGGCTTAAGGACTACGCCGCGGTCGGGTCCAGGATAAAGGCCGTCCCGGGCGTCGCCGACGCAATCTATATCTCCAAGGAAGAGGCCCTTAAGCGTATGGCCGAGGACTATCCCGACTACAGGGAGGTCATAAAGACCCTTCCCGACAACCCCCTCCCAGCGTCTTTCGACGTTAAGCTGTCCGATCCGAAGTCCGTGAAGGAGATCGCCGGCGCCGTGGGCGGGATAGAGGGCGTGGAGGGAGTGAACTACGGGCAGAGCTACGTGGAAGGACTTTCCAGCGTGCTGCAGGTGCTGTGGTCGTTCACCGCCTTAGTGCTGGTCGCGATGGTGTTCGGCAGCTCGATAATCGTGAACAACACCATAGGAATCACCGTCACAGCAAGGCGCAACGAGATAGAGATAATGAAGCTGGTCGGAGCCTCCGACGGTTTCATAAGGGCGCCCTTCGTGCTGGAGGGCATGATAATCGGGTTCGTCGGCAGCCTTCTCGCGGGCATAGGGATAATCGCCGGGTACGAGTACGCGGCGCGCTGGGTCAAGGACATGGCGCCCTTCGTGCCGCTGGTCGACGCGGCTTGGGCCAAGGCGGGGCTGCTGGCCGTCGTGCTGGCCTTGGGCGCGGTGCTCGGAGCAGGTGCCGGCAGGAACGCGACGAATAGGTACCTGAAGGACTGATGGCCGGGATGTACAAGAGCAAGGGCAGGTTGATTGCGGTTCTGCTGGCGGCATCGCTGATGCTGGGGCTTTCGTGCGCCCCGAAGGCAGCGTCTGCGGCGCAGACGGATACGGAGAAGACGCTCGAGCAGCTGCTCAAGGAGATCGACCAAACCAAGGTCACGGTCAACAAGTACAAGGCCGAGGAGAAGAACGCACTCAAGGCGCTCCAGCAGGTGGAGAACGACCTGGAGGACACGAGGTACAGGATAAGCAAGGCCGAGAAGGACCTCAAGTACCTCCATACCAGGCTTACGGCGGTGGAGAAGGAGCTGGACGCCGCCGACACGGCCCTTGAGGAATCCAAGAAGGACTACAAAAGGACCGTAACGAACCTGAAGCAGAAGCTGGTGGCCATCTACAAGGCGGGGAATCCGAAGTACATGGAGATGCTGTTCTCCTCGACTAGCTTTGCGGAGTTCGTCGGCAAGGCGGACTATCTTAGGGCGATGGTCGAATACGACAGGAGCACTATTGACGTTCTTAAAGAAGAGCAGGAGGCGATCGCCGACAAGTCCGAGACCGCAGAGAGGAAGAAGAACGAGCTGGAGGCAACCAAGGCCGGGATATCGAAGCTCATGGCGCAGCTTTCGGCCGACGAGGAATCGCTTACCGCGAAGTACGACGCCAGGGAGAAGTACCTCGCCCAGATCCAGAAGGAGAAGGTCAAGTGGGAGAAGGAGCTGGCCGAGGAGGAGAAGCAGTCCAGGGAGCTGGAGGCCGTGATCAGAAGCAAGCAGTCGGGAAGGTCGTCGGCGGAATCCAGCAAGTTTTTGGGCAGGATGGTATGGCCCGTGAACGGCAGGGTCAGCTCCGAGTTCGGCTGGCGGATCCACCCGATATTCAAGGACCGCAGGTTCCATTCCGGCATGGACATAGCGGTGCCCACGGGCACCCAGGTGAAGGCGGCTGCGGCCGGCAAGGTCCTCGACGCGAGGTACATAAGCGGATACGGCTACACGGTGATACTAGACCACGGCAACGGGATCACCACCCTGTACGGCCACAACTCGAAGCTGGACGTAAAGGCGGGCAAGGCGATCAAGCAGGGCGATACGATATCTAGGGCAGGGTCCACGGGCTTTTCGACCGGTCCGCACGTGCATTTCGAGGTGCGCGAGGACGGGGTCGCGAAAGAGCCGAGGGACTATCTGGTTAGGAAGTGAGCATTATGGGTTTTTCAAGAAGGACTGACGGGAAGAGGACGGGCCTTAGGATACTGAGCGTCCTGGTGATGCTGCTGGTGCTCGCCAGCACGGTCTACGTCATCGCCGCGGCGCCGTCCGCAGAGCAGCGGACGGCGAAGTACAAGGACGTGGTCGAGGCCTTCGAGACGCTGTTCTTAGTGAGGCAGAACTACTACAAGGCGGTATCGACGTCGGAGCTTATAAAGGCCTACCTTGCCGAGGGCAACGTGCAGGCGATGCTAGACAAGCTGCCCGACCCGTACGACACTTTCCTGCCGGCTGACAGGTACTCCAAGTTCAAGGAGGACACCGAGGGAACCTTCGAGGGGATAGGCATCCTCTTCGGCCTGAGGGACAACAAGATAACCATCATCAGCCCGATGGAGGGCACTCCCGCCTACAGGGCCGGGCTGCTACCTGGCGACATAATCACCGCGGTGGACGGCGTCAGCGTAGAGGGCAGGACGACCGACGAGGTCTCCGGCATGATAAAGGGGAAGAAGGGCACCACGGTGGTGCTGAGCATAGAAAGGGGCCTAGACGCCAAGAAGATGGAGTTCCCGATCGTAAGGGATACGATAGTGGACCAGCCGGTAAGGTCGTACATGCTGGACGATCGGGCGAAGATAGCCTACATAGAGCTTAGGAGCTTCACTTCCAGGCGCGCGGCGGCTCAGATGGAAGAGGCCATAAGGACGCTAAAGAGCAAGGGCGCCAAGGGCATCATCCTGGACCTCAGGTACAACGGCGGCGGGCTGGTCGACATGGCGGTGGACATCGGCGGCCTGTTCGTGGGCAGGCAGGTGATCCTGTACACCCAGGGCAGGGACGGAGTCAAATACCCCGTCAACAGCACGGTATCGAAGCTGGTCGACGTGCCGGTGATCTGCCTCGTGAACGAATACTCCGCCAGCGCGGCCGAGATACTGGCGGGCGCCTTGCAGGACCTCAAGGGCGCGACCATACTGGGCTCGCCGACGTTCGGCAAGGGGCTCGTGCAGACCTACTACCCTATCAGCAACGGGGCCGCGGTAGGGATCACGACCCAGGTCTACCTGACGCCCGCGGGCAAGGCGATAACCCACGAGACGCCGATACAGCCCGACATAGTCCTGGTCGTGACCGACGAGGAGCTGGCGGCGCTTAAGGCGGAGGCCGGGTCCAAGAAGATCGAGGAGATGACGGCAGAGGAGCTGATGAGGGTGGATCCCGCCACCGATCCGCAGCTTAAAGCCGCCATGGAGAAATTAGTGGAGATGACCGGGCAGAAATAGCCCGGGGATAGGTTGAGATGGCATCAAGCAGATCAAGATGGGCGGCTCTTTTCGCGGCCGCGTTGGTAATAGCGCTCGTCGCGGCCTCAGGCTGCGCCAAGAAGAAACAGGAGACGGGCGCGCCGGTAGAAGACGCCCCGGCGGCCAAGGCGCCCGTAGCAACTAAGCAGGCCGTGCCGGCGCCCGCGGCGAAGACCGGGCCCTCGTCCGGCGAGGCCGGCGGTGCGGCAGGCAAGGCCACGGACGAGATCACAAGCGGCACCGCCGATGAGGTGCCCTCGATAGGGGAAGGCCCGTCCGCCGACGCAAGGAAGGCGCCTTCGTATGAGGGAAAGCTCGCGATAGTGGTGGATGATTTCGGCTACAGGAACGCGGCCACGGAGAAGATCCTTGCGCTTAACGAGCCGATAACGTGCGCCGTCCTGCCCGACGGTAAGACGACAAGCCAGGACGGCGAGGATGCCGACAGGGCCGGAAAGCTGGTCATACTGCACATGCCCATGGAGGCTATCGACCAGTCAAAGTCGAACGGCGACGGTTTCATCAAGTCCGGCATGGAAGCGGGAGAGGTGAGGGCGAGGCTCCACGAGGCCCTGAGGAACGTCCCCATGGCCCAGGGAGTGAGCAACCACATGGGCTCCAGGGTATCCACCGACGAGGCCGTCCTTAGTGCGGTCCTGGAGGAGGTGGACGGACTGGGACTGTTCTATCTCGATTCGAGGACCACTTCCGCGACCGTCGGACCGGAGCTCGCTCGCAAGGTGGGCGCCAGGGCCTACATGAACTCGCTGTTCTTAGATTCCGTGGACGACGTCTCCTACATAGAGGGCAAGCTCTGGGAGGCCGCCCAGAAGGCAAAGGATAACGGCCAGGCCGTGGCGATATGCCATGTGAGGGAGACCACCGCGGAGGCGCTCGTAAAAGTGCTGCCGCAGATGGCAGAAAATGGTATCGAGCTGGTGTTCGTTAACGAGCTCGACCCTATCAGATAGGGTAGGGGACAGTATTTCCACTAGATGGGCCGGCGCCTTGACTGTTGGTCGGGGGCCGGCCTTAATAGTCATTGTAAGGGATGAGGATTAGGTATATGATTAGAACAGATGTTCTACAAGGGGTGTTCCATGGATTTCAAGCTGAGGTCCGAATACACGATGAAGGGCGACCAGGAGCAGGCGGTTGACAAGATCTGCCACGGCATAGCCCTGGGCGACAGGGCCCAGGTGCTTTTAGGCGTGACAGGGAGCGGCAAGACCTTCACGATGGCGAACATCATCGAGAGGATAAACAGGCCCACGCTGGTCATAGCCCACAACAAGACGCTCGCGGCGCAGCTGTGCGGGGAGTTCAGGGATTTCTTCCCCGAGAACGCCGTGCGCTACTTCGTCAGCTTCTACGACTACTACCAGCCCGAGGCGTACGTGCCCAGCAAGGACGTGTACATCGAGAAGGAATCGGACATAAACGAGGAGATAGACCGCATGAGGCACGAGGCGACTGCATCGCTCGTCGAGCGGCGCGACGTGATCATCGTGGCTTCCGTATCCTGCATCTACGGCCTGGGCATGCCGGAGGAGTACATGAAGCAGACCATAGTCATAAGGCAGGGCATGACGCTCGACCGCGACTGGTTCCTCAGAAAGCTCTCCAGCATACAGTACACAAGGAACGACCTGACGCTCTCCCGCGGCACCTTCAGGGCCAGGGGCGACGTCGTCGACGTTGTGGACGCGGGCGGCGAGCGGGCCATAAGGATAGAGTTCTTCGGCGACACGGTGGACAGGATCATGGAGGTCGACATGCTCACGGGCGAGGTGCTTGCCTTCAAGGAGCAGACCGCGGTCTACCCCAACTCTCACTACGTCACCAACGAGGAGAACCTCAGGCGGGCGATAGGCGACATAGGCCAGGAGCTCGCAGAAAGGCTCGCCGAGCTCAACAAGGAAGGGAAGTTGCTGGAGGCGCAGAGGCTCGCCCAGAGGACGAGGTTCGACCTTGAGATGATGGCCGAAGTCGGCTACTGCAGCGGCATAGAGAACTACAGCAGGCACCTTTCCAACAGGACGGCGGGGGAGCCGCCCGAGACCCTCCTCGACTACTTCCCCAGGGACTTCATGACCTTCATAGACGAATCCCACGCTACAGTGCCGCAGATAAGGGGCATGGAGCACGGCGACAAGGCCAGGAAGAAGAACCTGGTGGACTACGGCTTCAGGCTGCCTTCGGCATACGACAACAGGCCTCTTAGGTTCGAAGAGTTCAACAAGGCCATCAACCAGGTGGTATACGTCTCGGCCACCCCGGCCGACTACGAGAAGTCCGTGTCCACGAGGGTGGTGGAGCAGATAATCAGGCCGACGGGCCTCCTGGACCCGGAGGTGTTCGTAAGGCCCATAAGGGGCCAGGTGGACGATCTGCTGTCCGAGATAAGAAGGTGTGTCGCGGCGAACCAGAGGGTGCTGGTCACGACGCTCACCAAGAAGATGGCGGAAGACCTCACGGAATACTTCGCGGAGCTGGACGTCAAGGTACGCTATATGCACTACGACGTCGAGACTTTAGACAGGATCGAGCTTCTCAGGGGCCTGAGGCTCGGGGACTATGACGTGCTCGTGGGCATAAACCTCCTCAGGGAAGGCCTGGACCTGCCCGAGGTGGGGCTCGTCGCCATACTCGACGCCGACAAGGAAGGCTTCCTTAGGTCGACCACCAGCCTCATACAGACGATAGGCAGGGCGGCGAGGAACGTGGGCGGCAGGGTCGTGATGTACGCCGACAGGATGACCGATTCGATGTCCAGGGCGATAGAGGAGACCAACAGGCGCCGCGCCATACAAGGTGCGCACAACGAGATGTACGGCATAGTGCCCAGGTCCGTAACCAAGTCGGTCAGGGACATGGTGGGCATGGAAGAGCGCAAGGAACAAGAGGCGGCCTCGGCCAAGACTCTGGACGCCAGGGCGAAGTCGTACGAGGACCCCGAGGAGATAGCGCACGAGATAAAGGAGCTTACGGAACAGATGCGAAAGGCGGCCCAGGTCCTGGAGTTCGAGCAGGCGGCGGGCATGAGGGACCGCATCAAGGAGCTCAGAAGGAGGCTCGAGGAGCTTGGGAGCTGATTCGATAGTAATCAGGGGCGCAAGGCAGCACAACCTGAAGAACATAGACGTGGTGATACCAAGGGGCAGGCTCGTCGTGATAACGGGACTTTCCGGCTCGGGCAAGTCGTCTTTGGCCTTCGACACGATATATGCCGAGGGGCAAAGAAGGTACGTCGAGTCCCTCTCGGCCTACGCGAGGCAGTTTCTGGGCCAGATGGACAAGCCCGACGTCGACAGCATAGACGGCCTGTCGCCCGCTATATCCATAGACCAGAAGACGACTAGCAAGAACCCCAGGTCCACGGTCGGCACCGTGACCGAGGTCTACGACTACCTGAGGCTTCTCTACGCCCGTGTCGGCATCCCCCACTGCCCGCAGTGCGGGCGCTTGATAACGCAGATGACCGTGCAGAACATGGTTGACAACGTCATGGCGCTGCCGGAAGGCTCGAGGATACTGATCCTCGCGCCCGTGATCGTTGGCAAGAAGGGCGAGCACAAAAAGGTGCTGGACGACGCAAGGCGAGCCGGCTTCCAGAGGGTGAGGATCAACGGCGAGGTGCACGAACTCACCGAGGAGATCAGCCTCGAAAGGTACAAGATCTACACGATAGAGATAGTAGTGGACCGCCTCGTGGTCAAGCCGGGCATAGAGACGAGGCTGACGGATTCGGTCGAAACATCCATGAAACAAAGCGCCGGCCTGCTTACGGTGGCCGTAGAAGGCTCGTCCGACATGGTCTTCTCCGAGAAGATGGCCTGCCCCGACTGCGGGGTGTCGTTCGGAAAGATCGAGCCCAGGATGTTCTCTTTCAACAGCCCGTTCGGGGCCTGCCCCGACTGCACGGGGCTGGGCGTCAGGCACGAGTTCGACGTGGACCTGGTCTTCGACTGGGACAAGTCCATTAGGCAGGGCGCCGTGCGCACGTTCCAGAGGACGGGCACTATCGCCTCCTACTACCAGGAACGTCTTATGCTCGTCGCCGAGACCAAGGGCATAGACCAGGATATTCCAATGGGGAAGCTCCCGGTCGAGCACCGGGACATGATCCTCTACGGCACTGGGGACGAGCTCTTCCGCTTCTCCTACATCGACAGCTTCGGCGAGAAGCACTTCTGGAGGACGAAGTTCGAGGGCGTCATGCCCAACCTCGAGCGAAGGTACCGCGAGACCACGTCCGACTACCTGCGCGAGGAGTACGAGAAGTACCAGAGCTTCAAGCCCTGCGTGAAATGCAACGGCGCAAGGCTCAAGCCCGAGGCCCTCGCGGTCACGGTGGGCGGGCTCAACATAGTGGACCTCACGGCCAGGAACATAGGCGGCATACTGGAATTCCTAAAGGAGCTCGACCTCAACCAGAAGGAGAGGATCATAGCCGGCCGTCTGATCAAGGAGATAGGCGAAAGGCTGAGCTTCCTGGTCAACGTCGGCCTCGACTACATAACGCTCGACAGGCCGGCAGGGACGCTCTCCGGCGGCGAGGCCCAGCGCATAAGGCTCGCCACCCAGATAGGCTCGGGCCTCACTGGGGTGCTGTACATCCTGGACGAGCCCAGCATAGGCCTACACCAGAGGGACAACCGCAGGCTCATAGAGACGCTAAAGAGGCTAAGGGACATCGGCAACACGGTCATAGTCGTCGAACACGACGAGGAGATGATCCGCGAAGCCGACGAGATCATCGACATGGGCCCCGGCGCCGGCATGCACGGCGGCTACATCGTCGCCCAGGGCAGGCTCGAGGACATCTGCAACACGAGCGGCTCCGTAACGGGCGACTTCCTTTCCGGCAGGAGGAAGATAAGGATACCGTCCGTAAGGCGGGAGCCGAACGGCAAGTGGCTAGGAGTGAGGGGCGCCACCGAGCACAACCTCAAGAGGATCGACGCCGACATACCCCTGGGCACCTTCGTCTGCGTCACCGGGGTCTCCGGCTCGGGGAAGAGCACCCTCATAAACGAGATACTCTACAGGGCCCTGTCCAGGCACATCTACGGCTCGGCCGAGAAGCCCGGAATGCACGAGAGGATAGTGGGCCTTGAGCACATAGACAAGGTGATAAACATCGACCAGTCGCCCATCGGTAGGACCCCCAGGTCCAACCCCGCCACTTACACGGGCCTCTTCAACGACATCAGGAGCCTGTTCATGGCGGTGCCCGAAGCCAGGGCGAGGGGGTACAATGCGGGCAGGTTCAGCTTCAACATTAAGGGCGGAAGGTGCGAGGCATGCAAGGGCGACGGGATAATAAAGATCGAGATGCACTTTTTGCCCGACGTATACGTGCCCTGCGAGCAGTGCGGTGGTAGGCGCTACAACAGGGAGACCCTGGAGATACTCTACAAGGGCAAGAGCATAGCGGACGTGCTGGACATGAGCATAGAGGAGGGGGCGGAGTTCTTCAGGAACATCCCCTCCATAGCCAGGAGGCTGGACACGCTGGTCGACGTCGGCCTTGGCTACATGGCGCTCGGCCAGCCGGCGACGACGCTGTCGGGCGGCGAGGCCCAGAGGGTGAAGCTGGCCACGGAGCTTTCAAGAAGGGCGACCGGCAAGACGCTCTACCTGCTCGACGAGCCCACCACTGGCCTGCATTTCGCCGACACGGACAAGCTGCTGCAGGTCCTGCAGAAGCTCGTGGACGCGGGAAACAGCGTCCTTGTGATCGAGCACAACCTCGACGTCATCAAGACCGCCGACTGGATAATCGACCTGGGTCCCGAGGGCGGGGAGAAAGGTGGGCTCATCGTCGCCACGGGGACGCCCGAGCAGGTGGCGGCGGCCGAGGGCTCGTACACCGGGCGCTACCTCAGGGAGATGGCAGGGGTGACGCCGGCTAATGACTGACATGGAGATGTCCGCCGAGGCACTGAAGAAGAAGCTGGACGGGCTGCCCCAGAAGCCCGGCGTGTACATCATGAAGGACAAGGCCGAGAGGATAATATACGTCGGCAAGGCCGTCAAGCTGAGGAACCGCGTTCGGTCCTATTTCAAGACCGCAAGGCACCAGCACCCCAAGACGGAGGTGCTGGTGTCTAAGATATACGACTTCGACTACATAGTCACGTCCACCGAAGTAGAGGCGCTCCTGCTGGAGAACAACCTCATCAAGGAACACAAGCCCAAGTACAACATACTGCTCAAGGACGACAAGACCTACCCTTACATCAAGGTGAGCGTGGACGAGCCGTTCCCGAGGTTTTCCGTCACCCGCAAGAGAGAGCAGGACAAGGCCCGCTACTACGGGCCGTTCGCCCAGGCTTCCGCCATGCACGAGGTCATGCGCCTTATCAAGCACATGTTCCCACTAAGGCAATGCGAGGGCGAGATCAGGCCCGGCACCGTAAGGAGGCCGTGCCTCAACTACCAGCTCGGAAGGTGCCTCGCCCCGTGCGCGGGCTATGTCTCTGAGGAGGACTACAAGGCTATAGTCGACCAGGCAATGCTGCTGCTGGAAGGAAGGGTCGACCGCCTGGTCAAGGAGCTTGGCGCCCAGATGAAGAAGGCGTCCGAGGACATGCTGTTTGAGAAGGCCGCCATATTGAGGGACAGGATAAAATCAGTCGAGCTGGTCGGCGCGCTGCAGAAGATAGTCATGGCGCCTGGCGACGACGCCGACGCTTTGGGGATAGCCAGGAACCTCGCGGATACTTGCGTCGCCGTCATAACCGTAAGGGACGGCAGGGTGATAGGCAAGGCCCACTTCTTCCTCGAGGGCGCAGGCGAGGCGACCGACGGCGAGGCACTGTCGGCGTTCATGAAGCAGTACTACATGTCTTCGACCATGGTACCGCCGGCGATTTCGCTTCCCGTCGAGCCGGATGACGCCAAGGAGCTGGAGGAGTGGCTTTCGACGAGCAGGGGGGGCAGGGTGAGGGTGAGCGCCCCCAAGAGGGGGATAAAGCGCGATATAGTCGGCATGGCGGCCGAGAACGCCGGGGAGATGCTGAGGCTCAGGCTCGCCGAGGAGGAAAGATCGCGCGCAAGGACCGAGGGCGCCGTACAGGCGCTCGCCGACGCCATATCGCTCCCGGCGCCTCCCTACCGCATCGAATGCTTCGACATATCCAATATACAAGGCACCGACACGGTCGCCTCGATGGTGGTGTTCGAGGGCGGCGTCCCGGCCAAGAAGGAATACAGGAGGTTCAGGATCAGGACGGTAGAGGGAGCGGACGATTTCGCCTCCATGGCCGAGGCGGTCGGAAGGCGCTTCAGGAAGGCCGCCGAGTCCGACCCCAAGTTTTCCAAGATGCCAGGGCTGCTGCTGATAGACGGCGGCAAGGGCCAGCTGAACGCCGCCGTGGAGGCCATGCGCGCCCATGGCTACGACCTTCCTGCGGCGGGCCTTGCCAAGCAGGAGGAGGAGCTGTTCCTCCCAAGCAGGTCGGATTCCGTAAGGCTCCCCAAGGACAGCTTCGCGCTGCACCTGCTGCAGAGGGTGAGGGACGAGGCGCATAGGTTCGCGATCACCTACCACAAGAGCATAAGGGGCAAGAAAGGCATCAAGTCCGAGCTCACGGGGCTTCCGGGCATCGGCAGGGCCCGGCTCGCGGCGCTTATGAAGGAGTTCGGCTCGCTAGACGAGCTGGCGAAGGTCGATGTCGACGCCATAAGGAAGGTGAAGGGCATGGACACAAGGTCCGCCCGCGCGGTTTGGTCGTACTTGAACGAAAGCAAAGGAGGGGACGGCGTATGAGGACCCATACCGTAAGGCGCCCCGTGGCGAATTTCGGGACCTTGGTCGTGGAAAGTTCTGATAGAGGGCTCAGGATGGTGACCTTGGAGGGCTTCGACCATTCGTCCGACGCAAGGCTTAAGCCCGGCGCCACCATCAAAGGCAGGCACATTTCCATAAAGGAGATATCCGCCGGCGAGCTGGTCGGATTGGCGAAGAAGGGCGGAGTGAACGAAGAGCCTGCGGCAGCAGGCGCTGCCGGTACCGCCCTCGAGGCGGCGGACGCCCTGGCGATGGCGCTTTCCGGGTACGGCTCGGCATGGGACAGGGTGAGGGGCCTGCCGATAGACGAGGAAGTGCTTGGCGGAGGTTTCACCTGTAAGGTGCTCAAGCTGCTGAGATATGTCCCGGAGGGGCGCTATGTCACGTACGGCGAGCTGGCGAAGGCGGCAGGAAGCCCAAGGGCCGCGAGGGCTGTAGGATCCGCCATGGCGAGCAACCCTCTCCTTATCGTAGTGCCCTGCCACAGGGTCTACGGGGCGGGCGGAAGGTTCACCGGTTTCGGCGGGGGGCTGGATATGAAGGCGGCTCTAGCTGGGCGGGAACAAATAATTCAATAAAGATATTAATTTTATTAATATAGATATTGACATCATTAACACACGTGTTTATAATCCGAATTGAAGATGCGGATTCTAACGGGGGTGGGTATGATGTTTATGTGGGATCTTAGAGACGTTTCGTTGATGCGCAAGAACGCCTCGTGCGAGAGCAAGAAATGCATGAGGGATGCCTTCCACATGGAAGTGTGGGACGCCCGCGAAGAGGAACTGAGAAGAGGTGCCGATAGGAAGCTGATCTCATTGATCAGGACTTCGGTAGCGGACGAGGCGGTCATCGAGATGGTCCTGTGAGGAAGGTGATCGCATGGCAGCGAGAGAGGCAATCGGAAAGTGCCCGATCTGCGGAGGTCAGCTGGAGATCACGAGGTTGTCGTGTACTTCATGCAACACTAACATAGAGGGGCACTTCACCGTATGCAAATTCTGCCAGCTCCCCCCCGAGCTGAAGGTATTCGCAGAGGTGTTCATAAAGAACAGGGGCAACATAAAGGACGTTGAGAAGGAGCTGGGCATATCCTATCCCGCGGTGAGGTCCAGGCTCGACCAGACCATAGTGGCCCTGGGCTACAGCGTCGACCAGGAGCCGTCCTCCGGGAAGGCGGCCGACGCGGCGAAGAAGAAGGAAGTGCTCGAATCCCTCAGGAGGGGCGAGATATCGGCCGAGGAGGCCATAAAGAAGCTGAAATTGAGATAATTCGGGAGGAATCTGAATGTCTGAGGAGAGGAAGCTTATCCTTAACCTCCTGGTGGAGGGCAAGATAACATCCGATGAGGCGGACGAGCTGCTGGAGGCCCTCGAGCAGGACGCCTCCGAGAAGCAGCAAGAACCTGAAACCGGCACCGAACAGGCCCCCGAAGAACCCAGGGAGAGTCCTGGCGAGGAGATGCCGGGAGTAAGCAGCAGGGCGAAGAGGCAGAGGAAGGGCGTAAGCATAGGCCCCGGTCTCGAAGACAGGATCACCGACATGGCAGGAGAGATAGAGGAGCTGGTCTCCGACATACCTGAGCGCATGCAGAAGGCGCTGGAGGGAATCTCCATAACCAAGGACGGCAAGAAATCCAACCTAGCCGAGCTGCTCAATTCGTTGGGCCTTTCGGAGATCGGCGGGGCGAGCGCCACTCCTAAGTTCAGGATGGGCACGTCTGAAGTGAAGGACCGCCTCCCGGTGAGCGTGGCCCTCACCAACGGGACCGCGAGGTTCGCGGTGAACGAGGAGAACACGGACATCCGCGTAATATCCAAAGTGGTCGTGAAGAACGCCGCGTGCGAGGACGTACAAAAAGTGGCGTCGGAGCACATCGAGGTCTTCTTCGACCCGCAGAAGGGCCTTAAGGTGAGATCCATAGACAACAAGGATTCTTACGTATCCGGCGTCGAGGTGCTCCTGCCGAAGAACCTCTCCTACGACATCCAGGCCAGGTCGGTCAACGGCTCCGTCAGGTGCGGCGGGATATCAGCCAAGACCACGGCGTTCAGCACGGTCAACGGCAGCGTGGTGCTGGATGGGTGCAAGTTCGACAGCATGGACTCCCAGACCATCAACGGCGGCATAAGGATGACGGGAGAGTTCCGCGACGCTTCCGCCAGCACGGTGAACGGCAGCATCAGGGGCACGCTGGTGCTCCTGGGGGGCAACATGAAGCTTTCGAGCAACAACGGCACGATCAAGGTGGCCATAGACAAAGTAAGGTCGGTACCGATGCAAATCCAGGCCTCCAGCAGGCACGGTTCCGTGCGGATGGAGGACATCGAAGGCTTCGACACGATAACGGAGCCGTCCTCACAGTCCATGCACAAGACCGGCCTGTGGAGGAGCAGGTCCTACCATGGCGCTAAGGAGCGGACCGAGCTGGAGATGGAGACCAGGAACGGATCCGTGATCATAACCGAGGACTGATTTCAAAGACCGCGAAGGGACACGGCTCTTTGGATAGGACGGGGATCGGGACTGGATAGCCCGGTCCCCTCTGATTTGGGCGTACTGGCTCGGTATTATGGAAGACGGAGCACAATTTAAGGTAGAATATAAATTGTTTCGGTATGCACTTCACAGGAGGTGGGCCATATGGCGGTCTACGAGGCCAGGCAGGAGTCTACCATAAGGACTGCACAGCTCGCCGTGGAAGAGGCGACAAGGTCCAGCATAAGGCACATCGTGATAGCGTCCAACACGGGAGCAAGCGCGGCGGTGCTCCTTGATGCCGTCAGGGAGAGGTATCCGAAAGGCGGCGGGCCGGCCATAGTGTGCGTGACGCACCAGGTCGGATTCGCAGGCGACGGCGTGGACGAGATGCCGCTTGAGACCAGGAAGGCACTTGCCGGCGAGGGTGTCTCGATCATAACCTCCACCCACCTTTTCGGAGGCGTGGAGAGGTCCATGATGAGCACGTGGAAAGGCCAGTACCCGCTGGGCATGGTCGCCAACGCGCTCAAGATATTCGGCCAGGGGGCCAAGGTCGCAGTGGAAATAGCGGTCATGGCCCTGGATTCCGGGCTCGTTCCGTTCGGCTCCGACGTTATATCCATAGGAGGCACCGGAAGAGGATCGGACACGGCCCTGGTGCTCAGGCCGGCCCATTCGATCAGGTTCTTCGAGACCCGGGTGAAGAAGGTCGTCACGATGCAGGGAGATTGACCCGCCTTGAGGAGGCCGGGGCCCGAAGAATTTGGGCCATGCGGCTTCAAGCGTCAAGGGAAGATCATTAATGTCGCATTGGAGGTAGTTGAAAGATGGCGGTCAAGAGGCTTACCAGGGACATGAGGAACAAGATGATCGGAGGGGTCTGCTCCGGCCTTGCGAACTACCTTGACATCGACCCCACGATAGTGAGGATCGTCTGGGCCCTGCTCATACTCGGGGCTGGTTTCGGTCTGCTCGCCTACATCATCTGCTGGATAGTCATCCCGCAGAACTAGGCATAGAAAGCATAAGGGAGGGTCGAAGATGAAGAAGCTTACCAGGAACATGGACAACAAGATGCTAGCCGGCGTCTGTTCGGGCCTTGCGGATTACTTGGGACTGGACCCCACGGTGGTCAGGGTGCTGTTCGCGCTCCTCACGGTGTTCACGGCGGGCATCGGAGGTCTCATCGGCTACCTTGCCTGCTGGCTGATAATACCGCCGAGCAGGATCTAGCTCGCCCGCCGCTAAAGCTTGCGCCTTTAGCTGCGGCATTGGAGGATAAATTGCGTATAGCATTGATAGCTCACGACGCCAAGAAGACCGACATGGCGGCTTTCTGCCAGTCGCACATGGGGCTGCTTTCGATGTGCGAGCTCGTAGCCACGGGCACGACTGGCAAGATCATCACCCAGGCTACGGGCCTTAGGATAGAAAGGAAGCTGTCTGGCCCCTTCGGAGGGGACCTGCAGATCGGGGCCATGGTAGCGAGCGGGGAAGTGGACGCGGTCATATTCCTGAGGGACCCGCTCACCGCCCAGCCGCACGAACCAGACATAACCGCGCTGCTTAGGATATGCGATGTGCACAACGTCCCGGTGGCCACCAACCAGGCCACCGCGGACTTCGTGCTTTCTACGCTATCAAGGCGCATCAGGGAGGCGGAAGGTGCCTGAGAAGCACCCGGAAGCGGCGCCAGTACCCAATAATTACCAGGAGGAACATCCATTGGGCAAATATTTCGGCACCGACGGGATCAGGGGCATCGCGGGCGAGGACCTCACCGCGGAACTGGCCATGGCCGCGGCGGCAGCGGCGGCCAGGACCCTTGGAGCTTCCGGCGGACACGTCATCGTCGGCGAGGACACAAGGGCCTCGTCGGACATGCTGACCTCGGCGATAGCTGCGGGTCTTGCGGCCCAGGGCACGGACTCATGGATGGCCGGCGTCATACCCACCCCCGCCATAGCGACGCTCGTCGCGAAGAACGGCGCGGCCTGCGGGATAGTCGTCTCGGCCTCGCACAACCCATACGAGTACAACGGTATAAAGCTCTTCGGCCCCGACGGCTATAAGCTGCCCGATGAGACCGAGGATGAGATAGAGAAGGAACTTGAAGCGATACTGGCCGGACGTTCGAAGGTGAGCTCCGGCAGGGGCAATATCGGTAAGGTCGTGGACTACTCCGAGGGACAGGCGGTCTACGAGGATTTCCTCGTTTCCGCGTGCGGGAAAGACCTCAAGGGGCTCAAGGTCGTCCTCGACTGCGCGAACGGGGCGGCGTTCTCGATAGCGCCCCGGGCCTTCAGGAGGCTGGGGGCCGAGGTGCTGGTGCTCAACGACGGGCCGGACGGGCACAACATAAACGTGCGCTGCGGCGCGACCGACCCTTCGGGCATGGCCAAGGTGGCGGGCATGCTAGGCTACGACGCCGGCTTCGCTTTCGACGGCGACGCCGACCGTTGCATAATGTCCGACGAAAAAGGCCAGGTGCTAGACGGCGACTACGAGATGCTGATGCTGGCTAAGGCCATGAAGGATGAGGGCCTTCTTGGAGGGGACGCCATAGTGGCCACACCCTACAGCAACATGGGCCTGGGCGAGGCACTTAAGGACATGGGCTTAAAGCTCCTTACGGCAGGAAATGGCGACAGGTACGTGCTCGAGCTGATGAAGAAGCAGAAGCTCAACCTCGGCGGCGAGCAGTCGGGCCACATAGTCATGCTCGACGTCGCGACGACGGGCGATGGCATACTCACGGCGATAAGGCTAGCGTCGCTGATCCGATCGGGCGGCGAGCCCGCGTCGAAGATCGCAGGCAGGATGAGGAAGTACCCCCAGGGGCAGAAGGCCCTCAAGGTCGCGAGGAAGGAAGACCTCGAGAAGGCGGGTACGGTCTGGGAGGAAGTAAGGAAGATAGAGAAGGAGCTGGCCGGCAAGGGGCGCGTCTTCGTGAGGGCGTCCGGCACCGAGCCCGTCGTCAGGATAATGGTCGAAGCCGCGGAGCAGTACATGGTGGACGGGATGCTCGAAAGGCTCACGGCCGTGGTGGAAGAGGCCCTATCATGATCATCTGGAGGTTTTGAAATGTGCGGCATAGTCGGCTACGTCGGAGACAAGGAAGCTGCCCCCATAATACTAGACGGCCTTAGGAGGCTCGAATACAGGGGTTACGATTCCGCTGGCATCGCGATATGCGACGGCAGGCATATCACCCTAAGGAAGAGCATGGGAAGGCTGGTGAAGCTCGAGGAGGCGATCAGGCACGAGATGCCCAAGGGCAGCTGCGGCATGGGCCACACCAGGTGGGCCACACACGGCAAGCCCTCGGACTTGAACGCGCATCCCCACTCCGACTGCACCGGCGAGATCGTGATGGTGCACAACGGAATATTCGAGAACTACAGCGAAGTAAGGGACATGCTCGTGGCCGAGGGCCACGTGATGTCCTCTGAGACCGACACCGAAGTGCTGGCCCATCTCATAGAATCGAACTACACAAACGATCTGGCCTCCGCAGTGAGAGAATCGCTAAAGCAGGTGCGCGGCTCGTACGCCATAGTCGTCATGAGCGAAAGAGAGCCCGGCAAGCTCGTGGCCGCAAGGAAGGATTCCCCTCTCATCGCCGGGTTCGGCGAGGGCGAGAACTTCCTCGCCTCCGACATACCGGCCCTTCTGCCCCATACAAGGCAGATGTGCGTGGTGAACGACGGCGAGGTCGTGGAGCTGGACAAGAAGAACATCAAGTTCACGAAGCTGGACGGCACTCCCGTAGAGAAGAAGCCCATGACCGTGAACTGGAACATAGAGGCCGCCGAGAAGGGCGGCTACAGGCATTTCATGCTCAAGGAGATCCATGAGCAGCCCAGGGCGATAAGGGAGACCCTATCAGGAAGGATAGCCCCGGACGGAAGGTATGTGAACGTGCAGGAGCTCGCCATATCGGACGACTACAACAGGCAGCTCAAGCGCGTGCAGCTGATAGCTTGCGGCACGGCGTCCTATGCCTGCCAGGTGGGAAGGTACTACATCGAGAAGTTCGCGGGGCTTCCGGCTACCGTCGAGGTCGGGTCGGAGTTCAGGTACAGCGATCCCATCATGGGGCCCGAGACTCTGGTCATAGCCGTTAGCCAGTCTGGTGAGACCGCCGACACGCTGGCTGCGATGCGCGAGGCGAAATCGCGCGGCTGCAAGGTCATAGCGGTCACCAACGTCGTGGGAAGCTCAGTCTCAAGGGAGGCCGACATGGTGATGTACACCTTCGCCGGCCCTGAGATCGCGGTCGCCTCCACAAAGGCCTATCTCACCCAGATAGAGGCCCTGTGCCTGCTCGGCCTGGATCTCGGCCAGCGCAGGGGCTACATAGACCGCGAAAAGGTGATGCTGGTGGCAGGCGAGCTCAAGGAGCTGTCCGCCAAGCTCGAGACGATATTCAAGAGGAACGAGTCCTGGATCGAGGACTTCGCGAACGCGAATCACGCCATGCCGCAGGCCTTTTTCATAGGCCGGGGCCTGGACTTCGCCACTTCCTTGGAAGGCGCGCTCAAGCTCAAGGAGATATCATACGTCCACGCCGAGGCCTACGCCGCGGGAGAGCTGAAGCACGGAACCCTCGCCCTCGTGACGGAGGGCACGCTGGTCGTGGCGCTGGTGACGCAGCCTTCCTTGAGGGAGAAGATGCTGTCCAACATCCAGGAGGTGAAGGCGCGCGGCGCTTTCGTGCTCGCCATAGCCCCCGAAGGCGACGCGGAGCTGGCGAAGCACGTGGACGATGTGATCTACGTGCCCAGGAGCGTACCTGAGCTGATGCCCATACTGGCCGTGGTGCCGCTGCAGCTGTTCGCCTACTACATGGCGGTCGCTCGCGGCAACGACGTCGACAAGCCCAGGAACCTCGCCAAGAGCGTGACGGTGGAGTGACGGATGGGCCCGTTCATCGGGATCGGGGTGGACATAGCGGACATAGGGCGCTTCGCCGCCCACGCCGCGGCGCTGCCCAAAGGCCCCGCAACGAAATACCTTACGCCCTTCGAGGCCGAAGAGGCACTCGCTAGGACGTCCGATAGGGCGGAGTACCTGGCGTCGCGCTTCGCGGCCAAGGAGGCGGTCATGAAGAGCCTGGGCTGCGGCATGGACGATGTCTCCTTCAAGGAGGTCGAGATACGCCCAGATCCAAAGGGACGGCCGACGGCGGTCCTTTCGGGAAGGGCCCTGGCGAAGCTCACCGACCTTGGCGCCTCAAGGGTGCTCGTCTCGATATCGCACGGAAAGGAGCAGGCGGTCGCCATGGCCGCCGTTGTGTCCGAGGATGCCTCATAGGATAGCCGACAGGATAGGGGCGGGCAAGATAGACCGCTCGGCGCTTCAGCTGTGCTCCCTGACAGGGCTCCAGCTCATGGAAGGGGCGGGGGCCGCTTCCGCGTGCCTGGCTGACGAGCTGGCGGGCCCGGGGGCCGTCACGATCTTCTGCGGCAACGGCAAGAACGGCGGCGACGGGCTCGTCGCAGCGAGGCACCTCATGTGCTCCGGCAGGAAGGTCACGGTCGTGCTGCTGGGAAGGCCCGAGGGCAAGGAGCCGGCCTCCGATACGAAGGTCAACCTCATGGCGCTTTTAAAATCGGTCGAATCCGGCGCGCTCACCGTATTGGAGGTGAACGATCCCGCCGGCATGGCCCAGGCGCTTTTCGCCGCCACCGGCTCTTCGCTCGTTATCGACGCGGTGCTGGGCACAGGCGCGAAGGGCGCCCCGGAAGGGCTCGCAAGCGACGCCATAACGGCCATCAACTCGTCCGGGGTGAAAGTACTGTCGCTGGACATGCCATCGGGCTGCCCCGCTGACGGCGGGCCGCTGCCCGGCATAGCCGTAAGGGCGTATGCGACGATAACGTTCGCGGCCCTTAAGGCCGGGCTCTTCTCGGAACCAGGCGCTAGCCTGGCCGGACGGATATTCCTCGCCCCGATAGGAATACCCGACATAGCGGCCTTACACCTTACTGGCGAGCTGCTGGACCTGGAGCTCGCGGGCGGCCTTCTGCCCGAAAGGCAGAGCTGGGCCCACAAGGGGGATTTAGGGAAGGTGGGGCTCATCGCAGGAAGCGTAAACATGCCCGGCGCCGCGGTGCTCGCGGCGAAGGGCGCGCTCAAGGGCGGGGCTGGCCTGTGCGAGCTGTTCGTGCCGGAGGAGGCCTATGCGCCGATCCTAGGATCGGGCATGCTCGCGGAGACCATGGTAAGGCCGCTGCCCTCCAAGGAGGGGGAGTTCTCAGGTGAGCTGCCGGACGATGCGGCGAAGGTGTTGCTCTCAAAGGACGCGATCGCCATCGGGCCGGGGATCGGAAGGTCTCCGGGAGCCGGGGAGCTCGTAAGAAAAGTGATGAAGCTTGCGCCAAGGAAGCTCATAATGGACGCGGACGCTCTGTGGTTTTTGGCAAAGGAACCGGAGCTGGCCCAGGGCTTCGCGGGGGACCTGCTGCTCACCCCGCACGGAGGGGAGCTCGAAAGGTTATTGCCCGAGCCCAGCTCGGACGCGAGGATAGTAAGGGCGAGGGAATGCTCGGCGCTTTACGGAGCTTGCGTCGCCTTCAAGGGGCCGGGCACGGTAGTGGCCGAGCCTTCGGGAAGGTTCAGGATAGTGCACGCGGGCAACAGCCTCATGGCGACGCCCGGATCGGGCGACGTGCTCACGGGCCTTTCGGCGGCATACGCGGCAAGGATGGACGACGCCTTCGACGCGTTGTCGGCCGCGGCCTATGTCCATTCGCTGGCGGGGGACCTCGCCGCAAGAGGCGGCGTAGCCTCGATCCTCGCGGGCGACATAGCGGCCAGCCTACCGGAAGCGGCGTCGATGGTCGCAACTAAGCGGCAGGCGCCCGGAAGATGCAGGACCGGATATTCCGAGATAACAAGGGCGGTCTGAATTGGAGGAGAGTCTATGGCTGAGCCGATGGTAGAGCTTTTCAGGGGAGGATACCTAGAAAGCGTGCACTTGGGGGACATCGCGGCCGTGGGGCAGGACGGGCGTATCATAGCGAAGTTGGGCGATCCTGGTATGAGGACGTTCTGGAGGTCGGCGGCGAAGCCGATCCAGGCGCTCATCCCTTTCATGTCCGGGGCCGTGGAAGAATATGGGATCAGCGACGAGGAGTACGCCGTCGTGTGCGCCTCCCATTTCGGCGAGGAGATACACACCAGGGCCGTGCTCTCGATGCTGGGGAAGATCGGGCTCACTGAAGCGGACCTTAGCTGCGGAGTACATTACCCCTTCTCAAAGAGGGCGGCCAACGCTCTTGTAAGCGCGGGAATAAAACCCACCCAGCTGCACCACAACTGCTCCGGCAAGCACACCGGGATGCTCATGACCTGTAGGAAGATGGGCTGGAGCACCGAGGGCTACTTCAGGCCGGACCATCCGCTGCAGAAGGCAACGCTGGACGCCATATCCGAGATATCAGAAGTTGCGAAGGACGAGATAGGAATTGGAGTGGACGGCTGCTCGGTACCGGTTTTCTACCTGCCCCTTCGCGCGATGGCACTGTGCTACGCGAAGCTCGCCTCCCCCGACAGACTTCCATCGAAATACAGGGAGGCGGCCAGGAAGGTCGTCGAAGTCATGACGGCATACCCCGAGATGGTAGGGGGCCAGGGCGGCTCCTTCACTACAGAGCTCATGAAGGCCTACAAGGGCAGGGTGTTCGCCAAGAACGGGGCCGAGGGCGTGTTCTGCTTCGGCGTACCCGAGACGGGGCTCGGCCTTGCGCTGAAGATCCAAGACGGCGCCGAGAGGGCCTATCAGAGCGCTGTCATCGGCTGCCTGGACCAGCTGGGCATAAGGCAGGACGAAGGATCGACACTGTATGCTGTCAGGGACGTGAAGAACTCCAAGGGCGACACCGTCGGGGATATGAGGCCGGCCTTCAAGCTGGACTTCGCAAAGGAGGCGCGCGGCTAGATGAGCATTTATGACAAGATATCCAAAAGGTGCGAGCAGCTCTACGACGAGGCGGTAAGCCTGAGAAGGCAGCTTCACAGGTGGCCCGAGGAGGGCTTCAAGGAGCATAAGACGTCGGCGTTCGTGCTCGAATACCTCAAGAACCTCGGAATCGACGGCATCAGGACCGGAATAGCCAAGACAGGAATAGTAGCGGACATCAAGGGCGCCGGATCCGGGCCGACGATCGCCATAAGGGCCGACATGGACGGGCTTCCCATAACCGAGAAGACCGGCCTTGCGTTCTCGTCCGAGCATGAGGGCTGGATGCACGGCTGCGGACACGATGCCCACGTGGCGGGCCTGATGGTGACGGCAAAGGTCATATCTGAGCTCAAAGGCGAGCTATCGGGCACCGCAAGGCTGCTGTTCCAGCCGGCCGAGGAAGGTCCCGGCGGCGCAGAACCCATGGTGGCCGAAGGCGCTATGGACGGCGTGGACACCGTGATAGGAGGCCACGTCTGGGGCGACAACAAGCCAGGTGAGGTGGCTTTGAAGCCCGGGCCGCTCTTCGCGGCGCCGGACGAGTTCAGGATCACCATACACGGCGTGGGAGGTCACGCCGCCGCGCCGCACACCGCGGTCGATACGGTGCCGATCCTTGCGAACATGCTCAACGCCCTGCAGACGATAGTATCGAGGAGGATCGAGCCCGGGGTACCGTGCGTGGTCACGGTGGGCACGGTGCAGTCCGGCTACAGGTACAACGTCATAGCCGACACGAGCTTGATAACCGGCACAGTGAGGACGTTCGACCCTTCGGTGCAGGCGACGGTGAAGAAGACCATGCAGGAGATATGCTGCGGCATAGCCCAGTCGATGGGAGCTTCAGCCGAGCTGGAGTACATAGACCGCTACCCTTGCCTCGTAAACGACGGACCCGTGACCGATACCATGCGGGAGCTGGCCGTAAGGATGCTCGGGGAGGCGAACGTCGTGGAGGCGAAGCCGACCATGGGAGGCGAGGACTTCGCCTACTACCTAAAGAAGGCGCCCGGCACGTTCATGTTCATAGGCTCCGCCAACGAGGACGGCGCCTACTGGAACGATGCCCACCATCCGAGGTTCAACATCGACGAGAGGGCCCTGCTCACCATGACTAAGCTCTATTCCGCCGCGCCTTTCTGGTTCGGCGGCGCGCGGGGGTAGTGGACGTTGCCTAAGCTATTCTTCAGGACCGTTTCCGAAAAGGAGACCGAAGCGCTCGGCGAAAGGCTGGGCGCGGCGCTTCAGGACGGGGCGGTGGTGCTCATAGACGGTGAGATCGGGGCGGGCAAGACCTGCTTCACCAGGGGCCTCGCCAAGGGCCTGGGCATCGATCCTAAGGACGTGGCGAGCCCCACGTTCACGCTCGTGCATGAGCACAAGGACGGCAGGAGGCTCTACCACATGGACCTCTACAGGCTAAGTAGCCTTGAGGAGGCCGAAGAGGGCGGGCTTATGGAATATTTCTCCGAGGACGCCGTGGCGGTCGTGGAGTGGCCCGCGCCCATAGCGGGCGTGTTCGGCCCCGACGCCATAAGGGTAGGGATAACCGTCGGGGAATCGGACGACGTGCGGGACATAAACATGGACATACCAGAGGATGTGGCTTTCGGCAGGGAGGGCAAATGATAAGCGTTGCTTTGGACACATCGTGCATGACGGGCGGGGTGGCGATACTGGACGGTACTAGCCTCGTCGCCGAGTACATGCTGTCGGTGAAGAGGACGCACTCGGAGAGGCTGATGTCGTCGCTCGCCATGGTGATGCAAGACGCCAGGCTCGAACCGTCCGACATAGGGCTCATATCCTGCGCGGTGGGCCCCGGCTCGTTCACGGGTATAAGGATAGGCGTCGCCAGCGCCAAGGCGATGGCCATGGCACTCAGAGTGAAGGTGGCGCCGGTCACAGGGCTGGAGGCGCTGTGCTACGGGCTTCCCGAAGGGGATTTGGCATATGCCATGATCGACGCAAAGCACGGCTTCAGCTACGCGGCGAAGTACTTGTGCACAGGCAAGGCCCCCAAGCTCCTTGGTGAGCCTTCGGTGATGTCGGCAGAGGAAGTCGGAACGGCGATTGCCGAGGGCGGGATCAAGTACCACGTCAGGGGGGACGGCGCGGTCGCGAACATCGAAGCTCTAAGGACGCTCGCTGGCGGGCTCTTGATCGTCCCGTCGGGCGAGGACGCCACGATAAGGCCGTCCAAGGTCGGCATGTGCGGGATTACGAAGATGGAAGCGGGCTGCCTGGTGGATGCCGCTAGGCTTTCGCCCTATTACATAAAGCGTTCGGAAGCCGAGGTTAAATGCGGGGGGAAGTGCTGAACCTGCTTGATTTCGAGATGATGTCGGCAAGGCACGTAAAGGCAGTCGCAGGGATCGAGAACCAGAGCTTCGCCTGCCCCTGGAGCGAGGCTGCATTCGAAGCGGAGCTCACGAACCGCGCCGCCCGCTACATCGTAGCCCTTGAAGACGGCGCGGTGGTCGGATACGTCGGCTACTGGAGGATATTCGACGAGGCCCACATAACCAACGTGGCCGTAAGGCCCGACATGAGGGGCAAGGGCCATGGCCGTCGCATCATGGAGGAGATAATGAGGCTGGCGAAGTCAGAGGGCGTGTCCGCCATGACGCTAGAGGTGAGGGTATCGAACCTCGCCGCGAGGACTTTGTACGCCTCGATGGGATTCGTCAGCGCGGGCATAAGGCCGAACTACTACGAGGATAACGGTGAGGACGCGGTCATCATGTGGTGCCGGTTCTAGGAGAAGATGAGGAAATGATTAAAGAAGGCGCCCTGGTGCTGGGGATAGAGAGCAGCTGCGACGAGACGTCAGCCTCGCTTGTCGAGGCGGGCCGGCGCGTGGTATCGTGCGTGATAGCCTCCCAGATGGAAGAGCATAGGATCTACGGCGGGGTGGTACCCGAGATAGCGTCGAGGAGGCACGTCGAGGCGATCGTGCCGGTCGTGGAAGAGGCGATGGGCGGAAGGGATTTCAAGGAGCTGGACGGCATAGCGGTGACGCGGGGCCCGGGCCTCGTTGGGGCGCTTCTAGTCGGGCTCGCCTACGCGAAGGCTCTGTCATGGGCCACGGGGGTGCCGTTCGTGGGCGTGAACCACATCGAAGGGCACATCTACGCCAACTTTTTGGGCAGGGAGGAGCTGGAGCCGCCTTTTCTGTGCCTTACGGTATCGGGCGGCCACACGGACTTCACCGTGATCAAGGCCCACGGCTCGTACGAAAGGCTGGGAAGGACGAGGGACGACGCGGCGGGGGAGGCCTTCGACAAGGTTGCTAGGTCCTTGGGCCTGCCGTATCCCGGAGGGCCGAACCTGGAGAGGCTCGCCGCGACGGGGGATCCTAACGTAGTGAAGTTCGCGAGGATAAGCGTGAGGGACAACCCTCTGGACGTGAGCTTCTCGGGCATAAAGACCGCGGCCGTGAGGATGGCCGCGAAGGCCGCCGACGACAAGGAGAGGGCGGACATAGCCGCCGCCTTCCAGAAGACGGTGGTGGACACCCTTGCTGACAGGGCCAGGCAGGCGCTTAGGATGACAGGGCTGAAGAGGCTCGCCGTATCCGGGGGCGTGGCCTCGAACAAGGCGCTCAGGGCCCGCATGAAAGGGCTTTGCAGCAGAACCTCCACCGAGCTTATAATACCGGAGGCGGTATATTGTACCGACAACGCCGCCATGATAGCGTCGGCGGGGTACTTCAGGCTCATGAGCGGGGCCAGCTCGCCGTTGGACGCGAACGCCGATCCTTCATGGAAGGTCATATAGAGTGCGAGGTTGGAAGATAATGGCAAGACGGGATGACTACTACAGCTACCTGGAAGAAAAAAGAGGATCCGAAGAAGAGACCGAGTTCGCAGGAACCGGTCCGTCAAGTCCGCTAGAAGCGGAGAGCCCTGGTGCGACGGGCGGCGAAGGCCCGGCGGCCAAGGAAGACCATAGGAAGAAGAGGCGCAACGGATGGCTTACGGCGGGGATCGTGCTTTGCGTGCTGCTTGCCTTCGCCATGGCATTGGGCGCCTATCTATACATAGTCCTGCCGTCGAAGCTGCCCTGGGGCGAGGACGGCATGTTCACGATGATGATAGTGGGCACCGACGTCGACTACGTCGGACCGGCCACGAGGTCGACCGCGAGCATCGGGCGCGCGGACACCACGATGCTGCTGATCATGCCAAGAAACAGCCAGACGGCGACTTTGATGTCCATACCCAGGGATACGCTCGTGAGCGTGAACGGCAAGAACAGCAGGGTGAGGCTCAACTCGCTCTACAAGGGCATCCCGCCGGACGAGCTGGCCGAGGGCGTGAAGCGGCTGACCGGGCTGGAAGTGGACAGGTGGCTCGAGGTCAACTTCGAGGCGTTCGTAGGCTTGATAGACGCGATCGGCGGCGTCGAGGTGGACGTAGAGAAGAGGATGAGGTACACCGACGTAGCGGGCGGCTACAAGCTGGACCTGCAGCCCGGAAGGCAGCTTTTGGACGGGAAGACCGCGCTGGCCTACGTCAGGTACAGGCAAGACGCCTTAGGGGACATAGCGAGGGTGTCCAGGCAGCAGGACTTCATGATGTCGATAGCCAGAAAGACGATCAGCCTTTCGTCCTTATCGAAGATAGGCGAGTTCAGGGCGATAATGGACAAGTACGTGGTGAACGACATGAACCTGTACGAGTACGCGGCGATAGGCATGAGGGCCCTTAAGATAGGGCCCGGCAATTTCAGCACCACCACGCTGCCCGGCAACTTCAGCGGGCCCTACTGGGAGGCTGATTCGCAGAAGATAGCCGAGATGATAGACGGTATGAAGGATGGAAGAGCCAAGTGAACAGGGCCACCGTGAAGCTGGACGTGGCTCTTACTATAGATTCCGCGACGGTACTGAGCCACACGGAATCGGCCGTCGCCGTCATAGACGTACTAAGGGCCACCAGCACGATAGCGAAGGCGCTTAATTCGAAGGCATCCTCGATCTTCCCCGTGGCTGGGATAGAAGTGGCAAGGGAAGTGGCCGCAAGGCTCGCCCCTGCGCTCCTCTGCGGCGAGAGGCTGGGCATTAGGCCGGACGGGTTCGACCTTGGCAACTCGCCCTTGGAGTACGAGGAGGCAGCAGTCGCCGAGAAGAGGATAGTGCTCGCCACGACGAACGGGACAAAGGCGCTGGAGCGTTACTCTGATGCGAGGATATTGGTGGCGGCGAGCCTTCTAAACGCGACGGCCGTGGCGGAATACCTGCTGTCGACTAGAAGGGACATCATCCTGGTGTGTGCGGGGCAGGACGGCACCTTCGGGGCCGAGGATGCGATCTGCGCCGGGATGATGATCGAAAGGATAATCAAGGAAGGGGCCAACATGACTGACCCCGCGTGGATGGCGCTTATGGCGTACAGGGCGTGCAGGCACGACCTTGCGGGCTCGATGAAGAAGTGCGACCACGCCATATACCTTACCGACGAGGGCTTCGGACAGGACGTGGAGTACTGCTCGAAGGCGGATATATTAAACGTTGTGCCCATAGCGACCGTACAAGAAGGCAGGACGGCGGTCGTGAGGGCGTAGGAGGGGGCATTACCCATGGCGCATTTTTCCGATAACGTGCACGAGGACATAAAGAAGGTCCTTCTGACGGAAGAGCAGATCAGGAAGCGCGTCGCAGAGCTCGGGGCGCAGATAAGCGAGGACTACGCGGGCAAGGAGCTCGTGGTGATCTTCGTTTTGAAGGGTGCTTCGATCTTCTTCGCGGACCTAATAAGGAGCATCGTGGTGCCGATAAGGATAGACAGCATCGCGGCCGCGAGCTACGGCAACACCACGAAATCCTCCGGTACCGTGAGGATAGAGAAGGACATCGAGACGCCTATAGAGGGAAAGCACGTTCTTCTGGTCGAGGACATCATCGACACGGGCCTTACGCTCTCCTACCTCAAGGCCTACTTCGAAAGGCAGAAGCCCGCGTCCTTGAGGGTCATCACGCTACTGGACAAGCCGGTGGCCAGGAAGGTGCAGCTCATACCGGACTACAACGGCTTCACGGTCGGTAACGAGTTCGTGGTGGGCTACGGGCTGGACTACGCCCAGCGCTTCAGGAACCTCCCCTATATCGCGATACCCAAGGACTACGTCTGGAACGACGAAGAGAAGGAGTAGGGCATGAGAGGCAACGAACTGGTCATCATCCTCGATTTCGGCTCTCAGTACAGCAACCTCATAGCGAGGAGGGTGCGCGAGGCCGACGTATACTGCGAGATCGTGCAGCATGACATAAAGGCCGACAAGGTCAAGGCGATGGCGCCAAAAGGCATCATCCTCTCCGGCGGGCCCTCGAGCGTCTATAACGAGAAGGCGCCGCAGGTCGACCCCGCCTTATTCCACCTGGGCATCCCGGTGCTGGGCATCTGCTACGGCATGCAGCTGATGGCGAAGCACCTGGGCGGCAGCGTCGAAAGGGCCGAGAAGAGGGAGTACGGTAAGGCGGAGCTGATGAAGGACGAAGCGTCCTGCCTATTCAAGGGCATAGGGGACGTCGGCATAGTCTGGATGAGCCACGGGGATAGCGTGGTGGAGATGCCCCAGGGGTTCGTGAGGTCCGCATGGTCGGACAACACCCCGATCGCGGCGATGGAGGACAGGGCAAGGAAGCTATACGGGGTGCAGTTCCATCCCGAGGTGAAGCATACGGTGAAGGGCCAGGACATCCTGAACGACTTCCTGTTCGAGGTGTGCGGACTGTCGGCGGACTGGACGCCGGGCTCCTTCATAGAGGAAGCTGTAGCCGACGTAAGGCAGAAGGCCGGTGACGGCAAGGTGTTGTGCGCGCTCTCAGGAGGCGTGGACTCCTCGGTGGCGGCGGTGCTGGTGCATAAAGCCGTTGGAGATAACCTCACCTGCGTGTTCGTGGACCACGGGCTTCTGAGGAAGGGTGAGGCCGAGCAAGTGGAGAGGGTCTTCAGGCAGCACTTCCACATGAACCTCATAACCGTGGACGCGAAGGAGAGGTTCCTGAAAAAGCTCGCGGGTGTCACAGATCCCGAGCGGAAGAGGAAGATCATCGGCGAGGAGTTCATCAGGGTGTTCGAGGAAGAGGCGAAGAAGCTCGGGAAGGTGGACTTCCTGGTGCAGGGCACGCTCTACCCGGACGTCATAGAGAGCACGGCGCCTGATACCGCGGGTACGGCTGTGAAGATAAAGAGCCACCACAACGTGGGAGGCTTGCCGGAGAAGTTGGGCTTCAAGCTGATCGAGCCGCTGAGGTACCTGTTCAAGGACGAGGTTAGGCGGATTGGCCTCGCGATGGGGCTTTCCGAGGACATCGTGTGGAGACAGCCTTTCCCTGGGCCGGGCCTTGCGGTGAGGATAGTCGGGGCGATAGACGAGGAGAGGCTCTCGTTGCTGAGGGAGGCCGACGCCATAGTGACTGAGGAGATCAAGGCGGCGGGGCTTTATAGGTCGATATGGCAGTCGTTCGCGGTGCTGCCGGGCGTGAGGTCCGTAGGCGTGATGGGAGACCAGCGCACCTATTCGGAACTTGTGGCCATAAGGGCTGTCATCAGCGACGACGGCATGACGGCGGACTGGGCGAAGATACCGTACGACGTCCTGGAGAGGATATCGACGAGGATAGTTAACGAGGTCCACGGGGTGAACAGGGTGTGCTACGACATAACGATGAAACCCCCGTCGACGATAGAGTGGGAGTAGCCAGAAGAAAGTATCGGTTGGAGGTTTAGAAGATCCTGCTGATTAAAGGAAACGGAGGTCCGTGCAGTTCTATCTAGAGATGGTCCGGCCTTGGTGGGGGAAGGGCAGGCGGGCTAGATGTCTGCTATAGGGGGTATCGGCATGGAGGTTTTCGCGGATTTCCTGAAGGGCATCGACGATCCGAAGAGCCGAGCACGAACCGAAGAGGTGCTGCTCTGGGTAGGTAAGACCTTCCCGAACCTGGTGCCGAAGATCGCATGGAACCAACCGATGTTCACCGACCACGGCACTTTTATAATCGGCTTCAGCGTGGCTAAGAAGCACCTTGCCATCGCTCCTGAAGGTGCGGCCGTGGACCATTTCGCGGATGAACTAAGGAGCGCGGGTTACGATCTCGGCAAGAAGTTCGTGCGTTTCACCTGGGACAGGCCCTTCGATTATTCCATTCTCAAGAGGATGATAGAGTTCAACATCTCGGACAAGGCAGGTTACACTACTTTCTGGAGGAAGGAATGAGGGATGGCCCGATACCGGCGGCCTGAGGGCAGGCAGGGGCCATCAATAGAAGATAGCAAATGGGGGAGGTATCGCTTTGGAGGGTAAGGAGGTAAGGTGCCCGAAGTGCGGTTCCCCGTCGGTCACGCTCCAGAATAAGGGATACGACATGGGGAGCGGGTGCTGCGGCTGGGCGTTGTTGGGACCGATCGGCATGCTATGCGGCATGCTGAACGCCTACGACAAGCATAAAGAGTGCATGAGCTGCGGGCACAAGTGGAAGTGACCGGCAGGGACTTCATGCTTAGGATGATGAGCTGCCACAGGATACCGGAGAGGTGCCTTGTGGTGGCGGGGCGGAGGATGCCCGTCTGCGCGAGATGCTTCGGGAGCTACCTGGGGCACGCGGCGGCGGTCATCCTCTTTTTGTTTGGCGTAAGGATACACTGGGCGCTGGGGCTGGCGCTGGTCGTGCCGATGGGAATCGACTGGGGGATACAGAGATGGCTGGGCATCATGTCGACGAATCCCAGGAGGCTGGTCACGGGCCTGATGGCGGGATTCGGGCTGGGGATGGGATATATGTGGGGGATAAGCTGGATATTTCGAAGTATTATTGTGATTCTTAAGGAGATCAATTGGCATTGATAATGAAGACCGTGGAAGGTATTCAATATTCGTTTATGGTGACAGAAGCAACAATCTACTAGGAATATTCCTATCTAATTTCCTATTAAGGCAGGATTTGCCTCTAATATTAAAGAATTAATCTTATAGTAAATACCTCTAAAACTTAGAGGTATATATTATGTTCATTTTGGAGGAAGTCTATATGCATAGCGAAAAAGATCTATCCCCATCAAGAGCCCTTGCAGTCGAACTAATATTCACAGCCTTTTCAATACTTAAAGAAAACGGAAATCAGATGTTCATGAAAGATCTGTTCTCTGAAGTAGAAAAGCGTGTAGTGTTTTCTGAATGGGCCAAAGAGAGATATGAGAAATCAGGGTATATCAGGTGGGAATCAATATTGCATTTCTATTCGATTGACTGCGTGAAAGCAGGATATTTAGTAAAGAAAAGCGGTATTTGGTACCTTACTCCTGAAGGCATTGAAGCAATGAAGCTTGGCCCTGAGAAGCTACTAAAAACTGCTAATGAGCAGTATAGAAAGTGGAATGTATCAAGAGCAAAGAATGATGATAAGAATGAAGCAGAAGAAGTTTACGAAGAGAAGCAGAACACGATGATATTTTCGGAAATCCAGGCTAAGGCAATAGAAGGCCTGATTACCTACATTAACAAGCTTAATCCTTATGAATTTCAGGATCTAGCTGCAGCTTTGTTAAGAGGTATGGGGTACTATACTCCATTTGTTGCACCGAAAGGAAAAGATGGGGGGATTGACATAATTGCTTACAAAGACCCACTTGGGACAATCTCTCCGCGTATACAAGTGCAGATTAAGCATAGAGAACAAGCTGCATCGGTTCAAGAGATACGCCAGCTGATTGGGCTTCTTCAGAAGGAAGGAGATATAGGTATATTCATATCAACTGGTGGATTTACTTCTGACGCGAAGAATACTGCACGTAATTCACACATTCACGTTGAGTTGATTGATCAAAACAGGTTTCTAGATTTGTGGCAGTCCTTTTATAGCAGCATCACTGAACAGGATAAGAACTTACTACCTCTAGTACCGATATATTTCCTGGCAGAGGACAACTAAATAATACCAGGAGATAATTAGTCAAAAAGAAGGGGTTGAAGCCACTATCAATATTAGTTGGGTGTTTAATAATAGGTCTGGATAGAGATCCCTGATATCAGACCATTACTTTATTATAGAACCAGCCTCAAATGTGATATCTGAATGTTAATTTAGGAACCAGTACCAGTCTCTTTCGGTATAAGTGGTTTGAAATTCGTTAATTTTATAATATCCGATGTTGAATACTAAAAACCTGAGGTGATTTTAATATTGCTAGAATATGGCAGCAAAATTACGAACGATGAGCTAACAGAATTCTTTATGTGCTCTCACATGGGTGGTATGCGTAGATCAAAAAGGAAGAATGCTTTGATTTTGATCTCATATCCAAATAGCTTTTATAAGGACAGATGGGAAAAAGGTGTTTTTCATTACACTGGAATGGGTAAAAAAGGAGATCAATGCTTAGAATTTGCACAAAATAAAACCCTTAAAGATTCGAGAGACAATGGTGTGGAAGTTCATCTCTTTGAAGTTGACAAAGAAAATGTATACGAATATATAGGTAGAGTTAAACTAATCGGAATGCCTTATCAAGAAAAACAATTAGATGAAGATGGCAAGTGCCGTTTGGTTTGGATTTTCAAGTTGGGAGTAATCTTCTAGTAATATATGGATTGATATTGGATTTGAAGTCACTTAATCGATGCCAGTATGAGTATATCGGTATGATTGATGATTATTTGTTCTACCTGATACAAGTTACATCGCTAGATGAGGTGGAGTTATATAGTCAAATTACTGACCTAATTTAGGCCATCTGACAAGGGTGGGTTATTTCCATTAAGTGAATATAAACGAATGATAATATTGTTAGCGATACGGCATTCTTAAGAAGTAGTTTTTATTATCACTAGTATATGAGGTATTTAGGTAGAAGAGTAGATATAGTAAAGCATGATGACAGGGCTAATTAGATCGGTTAGCTGGAAAATAACTTGTGAGCTGCACAACCATGGGAAATCGAAATGAGGAACTATAAGGGAATATGAGCATGCAGACTTATTGCAAAACGTGAATTAAGGAGGATTTGGATGAGACAAGGTGATCAAACAATAACCAATCTTATTGATTACTTTATAGCTAAAGGAAAAGAGGGCGAATGGTGGGATTTTAAACAAGAATGGCATGTTAATATGCCTGATCTTATAAAGGATATAGTTTGTTTCGCAAACACTGTACATGATAAGGATGGTTACTTGATTTTTGGCGTTTCAGATGACCTTAAACTAACTGGGATGCAACAAACACGTAAGAAGCAGGCTGATATAATAGATGCCTTGTCAAATCTTAAGTTTGCAGGTGATAACGCCCCGAAAATTGAAGTTAAAACAGTTAAATATGAAGGCACTGAGCTTGATGTTCTTAAAATTTTCGACACTAACAAAACGCCAGTGTTTCTGAAAAAAACGTACGGAAATATGAAACAAGGATGTATTTATACTAGAAATGGAGACAAAAACACTCCCGATAACGGGAATGCGGAAATTGTCGAGATTGAGTATCTTTGGAGAAAGAGATTAGGATTAATGAAGCCCCAGTTTGAGTACATAATAGATAGGCTACAAAATAAACTAGAATGGAACGAATATGGTGAGTATTATTATAATATATACAAAACAGAATATTCTCTGAGGAAATTTGACCTAGACGAGGATTTAAATAGAGACAAAGATGAATTTTATGCCTACTCCCAAACAAACGAGGCTATTTCATATTCGGGGCTGAACATTATGGCTTATAACACCGTGCTCGCTAGTTACGATATCGCAAATTTAGATAGTGGTCGACTCAGCATACCTGTGCCCGAATGGGGGACCTTAAAACTTGGTGAGAAAAATCTGAAGAATATAGTTTACAAATTTTATATTAAAGGTAGTGATCTTTACAATATACTGGATTTCATGTACAATCCCGGAAATATTGACGAGCACCAGGCATACTGCAATTTTATGAAAGTTATCCTGCTTTATCATTCCGAAGAAGAGAGGAAAGCTTTTGAAGGATATATTGTGACAAACCCAAAAAGGTTTAGTTCACTCTTTAATGCATCAAAAGAATTCGAACATATTTTCTTAAAGGATGAACAAAAAACTATCGAATATAAGAGAAGATTGAGAACAGGAATAGTACTCAACACCCTTCTCAAAGAATGGCGTAGGCTGGACAGATAGATCTTTATACACTGAGGTTTTACCTCCCATTAAAACTAATACTACTGTTGAGACACTCTACGATGTAAATACACTCGTAAGAGTCAAATCATTACAATCACAAGGGAGAAACTCTCAGAAGAAAATGATAAAACAGATACGATAATATGCATTTAAAGACCAAAGCCTGAGGTAGATAGCTTGTTTACATACAATAAATATCTGAGAAAGATACTTAATTTAGATATGTTTTCTAGGTTTGAATCATGTTAACAGGTTAAATTGGAGGCGTAACTATGCAAAAGTCGTATTCTAGCTATATGAATGAGCTTTCTAGTAATGACATTTTGGAAGGTTTATTAGCTTATGGACTATTTTGCGAACGCCTTCCTAACATATTGTCTTCAATAAATTTCTTTGATTATTGCATAAAAAAAGCCCCAACTTGTGATAAAGAAACTTCTTACATTCGTTATGATGCAATGAGAAACATAAATGTACCAAGATGCATAGAGATACCTAATCCTGTTTCCTATTATTCGCTTTGTATGTCAATATCGAATAATTGGAAAGAGTTCCAAGATTACTTTTATAGGCAAACATATGGACATGTATATAAGATTAGCAGAATTCATATAAGAAAGTTGATGAAAAGAAAAGAAGTTTTCAAAATGAATTATGAAGATTGGCACGTTGATGGTACACCAGAGCTAGATCTCCAAATAGGTGCAAAATTCTTGGTAGAAGCAGATATCTCTAGCTGTTTTCCTAGCATGTATTCACATGCAATATCATGGGCGGTAATCGGTAAAGAAAAGGCAAAAGTAAATAGAAATGGGAATGAGTGGTATGATAAACTCGACGTTTGCACTAGAAGAATTAAACATGGGGAAACAAAAGGCCTGCTAATAGGCCCACATGCATCAAATCTAATATCCGAAATCATTTTAACTCGAATAGACAATGTGCTATACAAAAAAGGATGGAAATATATACGTAATATAGATGATTATAAATGTTATGTTGAATCTACAACTTGTGCACAAAAATTCATCGTAGATTTATCTGCAGCATTACGAGAATATGATTTGACATTGAATGTAAACAAGGTAAAAGTTAGGGATCTACCTAAGTCCATTGATGGAGAATGGGTTAGTAAAGTCTATAATGCTGCGGATTTAGTGAGTGGAAATATGATTAAGTACAAGGATATTTGCAGGTACTATAGCTTAATACATGACATAACACTTATAAATGATGGCAATAGTGCTATTATCAATTATGCAACTAAAGTATTGCCCAAAGATCGATTCACGACAAATGCTATAGAATATTACACCAAACATCTTATGCACCTTATAGGAATCTATCCATATTTGATAACAATACTTGAGAAACAGCTATTTGAGCCTTTTAATACCCCGAGACCAATCATTGAAAGGATAGTAGAAATTACATATTCTAATGGAATTGCTACGAGAAATTATGACTCGGTATGCTATGCTTTGTATTTTGCCATAAAGTATAACGTAAAAATTGGCATTAATTTATCAACCATATTGGATAGCAAAGACTGTTTAACTACCTTATTAGGCTACATATATCTGGCAAGAGAGAATGATAAGCAATTGTTAACGACGGTGTAAACTGAGCCACAAAACGACGGAAATAATTGAGCCACTCCAAGACCTCGCATTAACCTGTAAGAGTCGGATCAAGACAATTACAGGGGGAAGCGAATGAAAAGGAGTGGCA